>Ga0302226_10000702_pt1 | contig 26835 bp, 29 predicted proteins | sample II_Palsa_E3_3_FD_193524 | JGI IMG/M metagenome (GOLD analysis project Ga0302226, IMG submission 193524) | Peat permafrost microbial communities from Stordalen Mire near Abisko, Sweden - II_Palsa_E3_3 | ecosystem: Environmental > Terrestrial > Soil > Palsa > Peat permafrost | place: Sweden...
CATGCCGCCACCATAGAGGCTGGTCACGCCGCGAATTGCCGGCGGCGACCGGATCACTAACACTAACGGGGTCATCCCATGCTGCGGCGCTCGCCTGATGGTCATTCGTTGCTCCTGGGCTGCCTGGGCCGAGACCGCTGGGCGCCTCATCCGATGGCCGACCCGTTGCCGTCAGGGGTGGCCGTCAGCCTCCTGATCAGAGCGCGCGGGTTCGGCCAGCTCTGCGGCGCTGGCCTGCCAGATCTCGCGGATCGCTACCTGCAGCGCGCTGGCGGTGGGGATGGCTAGCAGCGCCGCCACGAAGCCGCCGAACGTCCCGCCGATCCAGAAGCCGATGGATGCTCCGACCAGGATCGAGACCAGCACCAGCAGCGGGTTGACCCTTACTGTCCGGCTCATCACAACCGGGTTCAGCACGTGGTTCTCCACCTGGGTGTAGATCAGGAAGACCACCAGCGTGATGATGCCCGCGGTCAATGAATGGCCCAGCGCGAACAGCACGGTGGGTATGCCAGCGAGCGCGCCGCCGATCATGGGCAGGAAGTCGACCAGCGCGACCCACAGCGCCCACAGGAAGGGGTACGGAACCCCCACGAGCAGGAGCGTGACAAACACGACCACCCCGGCGATGACCGAGGTCGTGACGTTACCGAGCATGTAGCCGGTGACGGAGCGGTTGATCTCGCGGGCAACCCGCGAGTAGCGGTCCGCGTGCGCTGGTGTCATCATCCCGAGCAGCCCAACGCGCATCTTGGGCGCTTCCAGGAGCAGCAGCAGCACGAGCACGAAGATCGTGAACAGCGTGATAACGAGCGTCGCGGCGCCCTTGCCCAGGCTCAAGGCCGGTTTTGAGAGGCTCTGCGCGAAACTCACCAGCTTGGGCGTGTTCTTCGCCACCCATGTCTGGACATGATATTTACGCGCGAGGTGGCCGATCCACCCCGTACCATGCTCGGCCTGCGACACATAGGACGGCAGTTTGTGGGCGAAGTGGCTGATGCCGTTGACCAGGGGGTAGCCGAACGCCACCGCCAGGCCGATGAAAACGAGCACACCCCAGAACGTCACGATGGTCACGGCGAACCCGCGTCGCCGGATCTTCCACCGCTGCAAGGCCACGACCAGTGGATTCAGGAGCAGGGCGAAGAAACCGGCGACGAACATGATCAGGAGGACGTCGCGCAAACGGTAGAGCACCTTACCGAGCACGTAGGTGGCGACCACGACCCCGACTGTGGTCAGGATGGCCGGCAGCGGAATGCCCCTGCGCGCTGCGGCGCGCCAGAGGCGTTCACGCCGGGTCTGCGGCAAGCCATCTCGCACCCAGCCATCATCTCAGTCCCCGCGCCCTTTTCCTGCGGCGTCTTGCCGTGTGCGCTCTTGCCTCGAGGTTTTACATGCCCACGTAACTAAACTCAAGATTCGTAACGTAGCTCAGCGGCGGCCGGCCGGACACCGATCAGCATGAATGATGGGCTGGGAGCACGAAGTGACGAACTCTGCGACAGGTGACATCATCCCGGCGACAGCGGACATCACCCCGAAGGCTCTCCAGACACCGCGTGCCGCCGGCCTGGCCGGAGTGGTGTTCGCCGTGCTGTTCGGCGTCATCGTCGTCCTGCTTCGTAAGGTCGCGCCGGCCGACCCCCACGCCGCCGCGGCGTGGCTGACAAACGCCAGCGACCGCCGTGATACCCAGTTCGCGCTCGGCCTCGTGCCGTTTTGCGGGATCTTCTTCCTCTGGTTCATGGGCGCGGTCCGCGCCCGGATCGGCGAGTCGGAGGACAAGTTCCTGTCTACCGTCTTCTTCGGCAGCGGCATTCTGTTCATCGCGATGATCTTCGTGTTCGCGGCGCTCTTCGGAGCCCTCCTCGCGGTGGCCGGACTCCACAATGGAAATCCCCCGCTCGACACCTGGCAGCTGGGGAGGACGACGACGTTCAATCTTGCCTCCGTCTACGCCGTCCGGATGGGCGCCGTCTTCATGATCGCGTCATCGACCATCGCCTTCCGGTTGCGGATTCACAGCCGGATAGTGGCGATCGTTGGCTACGCGGCGGCGCTTCTGCTGTTGTTCGCGAGCAGCTCGCTTCCCTGGCTTCAGCTGGTTTTCCCGGTCTGGGTGCTCTTGGTGAGCGTCAACATCGTCGTCTTGTCGTACCGCAATGCCAGTTGACCGGCGCAAACGACGTCCCTGACGCCGCCAGTAGCGGGCGATCGCCGCTTGAGTCGGTGACGATCGCTGGTCAGATAACGCAGCGAGACGCCCGTGACTCCACGCTGGCCGCGGGCGCCCAACATCACCTCACCCACCGAGGTAACCACACGGGACCTGCACACCGCGCTCCTTGAGAATCCGGCGGATCTCATCCAGCGCCGAGCAGGCGCGGCGCTTGACGTCGCGAACTGGGATACCGAGCCGGGCCGCGGCATCGTCAGCGGACAGATGCTCGTAGAAGGTACAGACGATCACCTGACGGTGCTCGCGCCGGAGCGAGGCCAAGGCGGCCGCCACCGCCCCGGCGTCCGGATCGTTACCGGGCGGTGAGCCGCCTCCCCGCGAGCTCATTGCCGACCACGCCGGGCGCTGCTGGCCGCCTGACGGCAACGTGAGCGCCATGTATTGGGCGATCGGCCAGGCAGACCGGAACCCATGGCCAAGACAGCGAACAGGACCACGGGCCGCGGCGGCCCAGCCGCCTGCGATGCGCTGGCGATCGGGCCAGGACGTGAGCCTTCACTTGATTCCACGATGCGTCCCTTCCGCGGTGGTCAGCTGCGAGCCGGGCGGCCCTCGTTTCTAATGGTGAGCAGTCAGGCGACAGTCAGGTTGACAGTTAGCTTGACGGCTGGTTCCCGCGCAGGTGAGGGAGCGGCGAGCGCAAGCATCAGGACTCCATCCGCCTGCTACGCAGAACATCCCAGGCCTGGCCGGCGGCGGTCGCGCGCGCTCGGGGCTCTGGTCGCCTTCGTGTTCGGCGCGTTCGCCTGGGCCGCCGCCACCGCCGTCACGGCGTTGATCCCCACCGTCGAGGCGGCTGCGCCCACGTTCCTGCTCATCTACTTCCCGGTCATCCTCGTCTCCGGCATCTTCGGTTCCATCAGCGAACCTCACTGGCTCTCGGCAGCGCAGGACCGCTGGCGCGCCGTGAACGCACCCCACCTCGTGGCGCTCGTGCGCGCCGGACTGCGCGCGGTGCCAGTCGCCGTATTGGAATTCGACTTCGAGCCCGGCGCCGCCGCATCGTAGGTGAGGGTGAGTGGTCACCCCCAGCGGGTGATTCGGGGCGAACTCCTAAGGGGAAACGATCAATGGCAAGAGTGGGCGCCGACCCGATGTGAGGCAGCGATGACCGCGGCACCGCCAGCACCGACGCCGAGCCCGCTGGGCCCGCTGGCCCGCTACGAGAGGAACCTCATCGACCGCATCGCCGATTTCAACGACCCGCGCCAGGAGTGGCGCCGCCTGTTCTCTGAGCCCTACGAGCTCGGCAAGTCCTGAAAATCTCGGCCTGGCACCGGCAGTACCCGGAACTGCGGCAGGGCCGCGGCAGGGGCGGGTGGCGATGACGCCTGAACCAGCTGGGAGCCCGGTCACCGAAGGAGCCCGCAGCCTTGAGGTGCGCTGGATCTTCCCGGGCCAGCTGGAGACTGCGGTCGCCCGATGGTTCGGGCGCTTTCCGGCCGAGACGCAGTCACGCCAGGACACCTACCTGCTGGATCCGCAGTTGCGCGGGCTATCGGTGAAGGTCCGCGGAGGCGGGGCACTGGAGGTGAAGGTGTACCGCGGCAGCGCAGGAAACCTCGAGGTGCCGGGACGTGCTCGCGGACGCATCCAGTCCTGGCAGAAGTGGTCCTTTCCCGTCAGCCCGCTCCGCCAGGACAGCGGCGACCCGGCCGGCTGGCAGCCGGTACGCAAGAGGCGGCGCATCAGCTGGTTCTCACTGGCCGGCGAGCCAATCGCGGCACGCGCCCCGGGGCTAGACGGCGAGCCGCGGTGCGCGGTGGAACTCACTGAGGTCTGCACCCATGGCCAGGACTGGTGGACCCTGGGCTTCGAGGCGACCGGCCCTGCCGATCTGCTCCGCAGCGAACTCCACGCCACCGCCGCGCTCGTGTTCGCCCAGGCCCTGCCCGGAGGTGTGGAACCCGGCATGGATGACTCCGGGTCCTATGCGGAGTGGCTGAGCCGACGGCCAGGCTCCGGAAGCAACGACGGCGTCTAAGAGGGCTGTCCGTCTGCCAAGCCGGCCCGCCGATCTGCCGATCTGCCGCCACGCCCGGCGCCAGCCCATCGGGTCCGGCGGGGCCGAACGCTTACGGTCGATCCCCGCGATGGTACGGCTTAACGATCTCGGCCTTGAACTCCGAGGGGTGAACGAACGGCGACGCCAGGCCTTCTTCCCCATGCCCTCCGTGATCGGACATCCTTCCGGGGACAATCCGCTGGTGATGGACGTCCGTCAAAGCGGGTCAGGCCCACACGAGACTGGGCCGCGAGGCGATGCGTGGCACCTGGACCCGCGGGCTCCTTACTCCATCGAGCGGCCCGGGACCTATTGGTACCTTCACCTGCATCGGTAGTCACAGTGGTGCACAATGGTGCGCGACGTGTAAGCCATCCGCTCTCGTACGACCGCGGCCATTTGGGACATCAACAGCTGCACGCCCTGCAGTCAGGGACGGGCGTCGGGGTCAGGAACATGCGGTGGCCAGGGGTAGGTGATCATATCGCGGCTGCGCGGATGATCGCAGAGCCGGCGGGGAGGAAGACGGCGGTGGCTAAGCATACGAGGTCGGCGGGCCGGCTGGATGCCTCTGAGGCTGTTGCTCAGGTGGCCCCAATATTGCCAAATTCCCAACTTCTGCAGTACAGGGCCGCGGTTGATGACCTGGTGATGGAAGCCAGCAGACGCTTGGTGCACTCCGATTTGCTCACGGCCGAGGCGTTTGTCGTCGAGCGCCTTGGACAACCTGAGTTCACGTCTGTTCTCTCGCGCCTCGTCGGAGGTGTGGATGCTGTCACGGCACGCCTGGTGGGTGAGACTCGCACCTACCGGCCTAGTATCCGCAGCTCGGCGAGCGACTTGCCGGCGTTTATCCGGATATTCCTGCTTTCTCAGATCGACTCGGCATGGTGGAGTGGGATGGCTCCTTTCGTTTCCGACATCGATGTGCTGCGCTCGACCGAACTGGTGGATCTCACGCCGCTCAGGTCGGCCAATGTGCTTCAATTCCAGTACCGTGGCCAGTCGGCCGGGTTGCCGGGCCGGGCTCGGGACTGGGCGCAGCGGCGGACGCTACCGACGATCCGTCCTCACACGGCCGGATTGCGTTTCACACGTTCGCGGCCGCCAGTTATCGCAGTCGTCAACGAGGTCGCTCGCGAGCTCGCCGCAGCTCTTCCGCCACGTACCCCTCGTCTTTGGGTGACCAGCTTGGTACGTAGCGTCCAGCATCAGCATCGGCTGCGATCGCTGGGTTACGCTGCCGTGCTGCCGAGTTCTCACTGTGTTGGATACGCCTGTGATGTGGAAATGCAGTGGTTCCGCCGGTTCGACCGGGACAATTTGCTTGCCCGGCTACTGATCGAACGGCAAGAGGCGGGCCAGCTCAATGTCATCGATGAGGGTCAGGTGTGGCATTTGTGCGTAATCCCGCATGCGTGTGATGAGCTGCAGGTCGCCTACGACGCCCAATTGGCCGACCGCTAGCGTCGGCAGGAAAGGCCTCAATATGTGCGGTATCGCCCTCATTATTGGGCCGGACCCGAACACAACGGTCTTTGACCGGATGCTGGACGCGATCGCACCGCGAGGAGACGCGCGAGAGACGCTCAGCGGTGATCGGTACCACCTTGGCACCCAGCGCTTGAAAATAGTTGATCGGGAGCGGGCCATCCAACCCTGGAACTCGCCTGACGGCCGATGGGCGGTTTGCTACAACGGGGAGGTTTACAACTTTCTTTCCTTGCGGTCAGAGCTTGCTGCACTCGGCCACGAACTGCGAAGTGACAGCGACACCGAAGTGATCCTGGAGGCGTTCCTTGAGTGGGGGGAACAGGCGGTGCATCGCCTGCGTGGCGAGTTCGCGTTCGCCGTGGTTGACCGGGCCTTCGACCGGGTCTATCTGGCTCGTGACCCGCTCGGCGTTAAGCCGCTCTACTGGTCTCGCTTCGGCGGCCACCTGTACGTAGCGTCGGAGCTTAAGGCGCTTGTCCCGGTGGGCGGGCCAGTTACTGAAATTCCTCCTGGCCACCATGGATGGGGAAGTCCCGTCGAGGACCCAGCCGTTACCGCGTATGTCGACTTGCTGACCATGGGGGACGGCGACGAGCCCATCACCGATGTCGGCCAGGCCGCCGAGCTGGTGCGGGCCGCGCTGGAAGACAGTATCCGAGTTCGGGTCGACACCGATCTGACGGTCGGCGTCATTCTCTCTGGCGGCCTCGACAGCACCCTGACGCTCCTGCACGTACGTGAACTGCACCCCAAATGCGTGGCATTCACGATCGGGACTCCCGGCAGCGATGACGTGTCGTACGCCCGCCGCGTGACCCGCGAGCTCGGCGTCGACCACGAGGTCATCGAGCTGGTTCCGGGGGATATCCACCTCTCAGACGTACGCGAGGCCATCCGGCTATCGGAACTCACCGAGTACGGCGACGTCATCAACGCTGTCATCTCCAGGCTGCTCTTCGCCCGGGTCCACAGTAGCGGTGTCAAAGTCGTTCTCTGCGGGGACGGTTCCGATGAACTCTTCGGTGGCTACGAGATGTACCGGCAGCCTGACCCGGTCCTGCGGCAGCGCCTGTTTCAGCACAAGCTGCACAACCTCGGGCGCACCGAACTGCAACGTGTCGACCGCACCAGCATGGGGCACGGCGTAGAAACGCGGGTACCGTTCCTCGATCTCGCGCTTGTCCGGCTGGCGATGCGTCTGCCCATCGAGCTGAAGCTGCGTAACGGCGAGGACAAATGGATCCTGCGCCACGCCTTCGCCGACATCTTGCCGGATTACGTCCGTCAGCGCCCGAAAAATCCCCTGTCACACTCGTCCGGTCTTCACGAACGAGTGCGCCTTTACCGATCCCAGTTTCCCCGCATCTATCGTTCCTTCGGATATGGCCAACTCAGTCCGATGCGTCGGGACTTCTCAATTGTGCTTGAGCAACACGGCCTCAACCTCGACCAGGCACTGCGTGACGTCGACACTCAACCTGACTACTCGATGGCCGAGCACGCACGCGACCTGGCTGGAGCCGTCCGCTGGAACGCCGTCGACGCGCTGCGACGGCGAAGCGGTCTCCCTCGCCGATAAGGCCGATATGTCCGTTACCTGTTCGTGTGCTGACGTGCCGAAACAACGCTGACCTCGTGGTGTTCTGCGAAGCCGCGGTGACCGGGTTCGCTGGCCGCGATTATCCCCATCATGATGTTGGGCTGGGCGAGCCGGTGCCGGGCCCGGCCACGGCCGCTCTTGGCTCCGTTGCCCGCCGCCTGGGCCTTTGGCGCCGTGGTCATGGTCACCGATTACGGGTCCTGCGCCGTCCTGCGCCGTCGCCCCGACCGCACTCTTGCCCCTGCCCAGACCCCTCCCCCCAACCCGGCCGGGTTCGGGGGAGGCCACCACATTTCTATCGGCATGCCGACTGCCGCACCCACTCTTGCCGCCGCCATGGCTTTTCCCCGGCCCTGTATGGACCCTACGAACGGAGGTCCACTACGCGACGAGATGGATTTCCCGGGGCTCTGGCTGAGTTTCGCCGGGCGGGTCGATCGGCTGCCAGCACAGTGTCAGTCGCCCGGTCTCATCGCATATCCATGTTCCGCGCAGCCGGGGCGGCGCCGCCGGATTGCCGCTTGTGGTAGTCGGAGCCGCCGTGGCCACCGCCGGTGTCTGTTCGGGAAGATGCGCCCGGGGGTGGCGGTGTCTTAGCCACAGCGCGGGTGCGACCCACAGCGAGGCGAAGACCGCGGCGAGCGTCGCACCAGTGATTATGGCGGCGGAGCCACCGAAGAACACTTCGAGCACCAGCAGTAGCCCGCCCACGATCGCGGTGAGCAACCCGCACAGCCCGGCGATTGCGAACCGGTGCCCGATCCGGACCAGTTCGCGTTTGAACCCGCGCTGGAACAGCAGGCGGTGTGCCATGACCGGTGCGACTAACCTCGATTCCCGGGAGACGGTACGGAGCCTGTGACCGCCGGGCGTCCTGACTGTCCCAGGTGCGTTCATGCTGGCAGGCGGGCATGTTCCCGCTCACTCTCACGATAACCTCAATGAGTCTGCCTGAACTAAGTGCCTTTATTTGAGGGCACGAAAATTGGACACCGCCGGCAGGCATCTTGCCCTGACCGGCGTGTTTCCCTGCCTGCCGCCTGATACGGCACTACCATCCCTGGGAGTAGTTCAGCAAGATGACTTGAGATGCCAGGATAGGCAGGATGCGGGACGGCGCGCAGTACTTCACCGAGCCGGCGAGCTCAGCGCAGCGCCGGTACGAGGCGCTGCGCGCCTACTTCCTGGACGAGATGCCCGCCGCCGAGGCCGCCGACCGGTTCGGCTACTCCACCGCCAGCATCCACCAGATGGCCAGCCTGCTGCGCCAGGGCCGGCTAACCCTGTTCGCCGGGACCCGGCCCGGCCCGAAAGGCCCGCGCAAGGCCACCGGCCAGCTCCGCCAGCGGGTACTGGAGCTGCGCGCCGCCGGGCATTCGGTCACCGAGATCGCCGCCGCGTGCACAGCCGAGGCGATGCCGGTCTCGGCGCAGACCGTATGGCTGATCCTCGACGCCGAGGGACTGCCGCGGCTGCCCCGCCGCGACGACGGCCGCCGCGGCCCGCCGGCCCGGCCCGGCCCGGTCAAGGCCGCCGCCCTGCCCGGCTGGCCGGACGGGCCGGCAGACCTGCCGTGCGATCACGCCGGGCTGCTGCTGCTGTTCCCCGCGATCTGCGGCACGGGGCTGCCGGACCTGATCAGCCAGGCCGGCTACCCCTCCACCAGGGAACTATCAGCCTGGCAGTCAATCGGGACGCTGCTGCTGGCCAAGTGCGCCCGCAAGCCCCGCGTCTCCCACGCCGGCACGCTGGCCGATGACGAAGGACTGGCCTTCGCGCTCGGGCTGACCGCCCTGCCCAAGGCCACCCACCTGGGCACCTACTCCTGGCGGGTCCGCCGCGAGGCCAACCAGAAACTGCTCACCGGGCTCGTCCAGGCCCTGCGGCCGCTCGGCCTGGCCACCGGCGAAGCAGGGTTCAACTGCGACTTCCACGCCATCCGCCACCACGGCGACCAGGCCGTCCTGGAAAAGCACTACGTCCCCCGCCGCTCCCAGCGCACCCGCGCCGTGCTGACCTTCTTCGCCCAGGATCATGCCACCTCGGACATGGTGTACTCCAACGCCGACATCACCAAGGCCGAGCAGGCCGCCGAGATCATCGCCTTCGCTGATTACTGGAACAGCGCCACAGGCAGCGACCCGGGGCTGCTGGTCTCCGGCTCCCAGCTGACCACCTACAAGATCCTCGGCCAGCTGTCCGCCCGCGGCATCAGATGGCTCACCCTGCGCCAGCGCGGCAAGACCGAACTCGCCCGCCTTGATGCCCTGCCCGCCAGCGCCTGGAAAACCGCTGTCATCGCCCGGTCCGGCCGCTACCGGCGGCCCCGCCTGCACGAAGACATGGTCAAGCTCACAGACATCAGCGCCAAGGTCCGCCAGATCGCGGTCAAGAACATCGGCCGTGACGAGCCCACCCTGATCATCACCAACGACCTGACCACGCCCGGCAAGAACCTGTTCGCCCGCTACGCCGAGCGGATGATGGTCGAAAACGAACTGGACGCCTACATCGGAGGGTTCCACCTCGACGCCCTCACCAGCGGCGTCCCGCTCAACGTCGACCTGGACACCACCCTGACCGTCGTCGCCGGCAACCTCTACCGGCTGCTCGCGCTCAAGCTATCCCGCTACGAGCACGCCACCCCCACAACCCTCTGGCGGGACTTCCTGGACGCCACCGGCACCCTGCACATCGACCCCGCCGGCGTCACCTGCGCGCTGAACCTGAGAAGCCACCACCCCGCCCTCATCGACGCCGGATTCGCCGAGCTCCAAGCTCCGATCCCCTGGTGGGGCGGGCGCACCCTGCGGTTCCGGTTCCCGCCACGGTAACCGCCGGCCCGCAGGAAACCGGCTCTTCGAAGTTAACCGGGATGCCGCTTTCGCCCGATAACTCTGGGTGACTTCCTCTGTTGCTGAAGGTGCCCGGCAGATGCGGGGTCTTGCCAGTTCGCGTGGCCGGTACCAGCGTGTCACCCTGACCAAGGAGCCCGCGGCTCCTACGATCTTGGGTCTTCCGACAGACTTCAAGATCATCAGAAAGCCGCGGGCATCGTGTTCCACGATACGGCGTCTGTGCTATTCGGCGTGGAGGGCCTGCAAGTCACCGATGCGGAGTCCGGGGCCGGCGGCACGCTAGAGGTATGGGCGGTCACTGATCACGCAGCCGCTAGCGCGTGCCCGGACTGCGGCACTGTCTCGGGCCGGGTCCATGAGCAGGTGCTGACCCGGCCGCGGGATGTGGCCCGGGGCCTGGATGCGGTGCAGGTGTGGTGGGTGAAGCGGCGCTGGAAATGTGAAGCCGGGGAGTGTGAGCGGAAGACGTTCACCGAGTGGGTGCCGCAGGTGCCGCCGCGGTGCCGGCTGACCGGGCGGCTGCGGGAGCAGGCCGCGGCGGAGATCGCGGAGCGCGGCATCACCCCGGCGGAGGCGGCCCGGGGTAACGGCATGTCCTGGCCGGTCGCGCACGGGGCGTTCGCTGCCCGGGCGGACCCGCTGCTGGAGCAGTCCCCGGAACCGGTGGCGCACCTGGGCATCGACGAGCACCGCCGCGGCCGGCCCCGGTGGCGGATCGATGAGGACACCGGGGAGTACGTCCTGCTCGCGGACCGGTGGCACACCTGCTTCTTTGACCTGTCCGGCGGCCAGGGGCTGCTGGGGCAGGTGGAGGGGCGCACCGCTGATGACGCCGCGTACTGGCTGGCGCTGGCCACCCCGGCGTGGCGGGACGCGGTCCGGGTCGTCGCGATCGACATGTGCACCATCTACGCCTCCGCGGTGCGCCGGATGCTGCCCGGCGCGCAGCTGGTGGCGGACTTGTTCCACGTCGTGCACCTGGCGGTCAAGATGACCGGGGACGTGCGGCGCCGGGTGGTGCGCGGCAAATACGGCCGCCGCGGCCGGACCGGCGACCCGGAGTACGGCATCAAGGGCCTGCTGGTGCGGAACCTGGAGCACCTGTCACCGGGCCAGTTCGCCAAGGTCATGGCCGCCCTGGGCAGTGATCCGGCCGGGCAGGAGATCGCTGCGGCCTGGATCGGCAAGGAGAAACTCCGCGACGTCCTGAACCTGCGGGCCCGCGTCACCGGCTCGGTCCCGTGCGAGCGCGACGTCCGCGGCCGGCTCTTTGCCTTCTACGACTGGTGCGCCCAAAACGATGACATCCCCGAGCTGCTGTCCCTGGCCAGGACGGTATCCCGGTGGGAGGACGAGATCGTCGCCGCGGTCCTGACCGGGGTCACGAACGCCGTTTCCGAGAGCCTGAACCGGCTCGCCAAGCTCGAAGCCCGCATGGCATACGGGTTCCGCAACCCGGCCAGCCAGCGCCGGCGCGTCCGGACGGCCTGCACCAGGGGTTCACGACGGCGCTCACGACACGTAACCAGGAAGAGGACGCGGTCGGTAACCAGACGGCAACACGATCCCGGTTAACTTCCAAGAGCCAGGAAACCTCAACTCAATTATCTGACCGGGAATCGAGGCTAATCAGCACGAGCTGCTTGGACACCCATGCGCCGGGCCGGGCAACGTCAGCGACCTGGCCGCTGGCGTAGAACCGGGCAATGGCACGTGCAGCGGGTCATCCGGGTACGCATCTGCCCACGCGTTAGTGATGCTGACGAACGACGCGTGGCACTGCTCGACGCGGGCGGCCTTGGATTTTTCGTCGCACCACCCCAGGACGTACTGGATATCGTCCGCGCCGATGCACGGTGCGACGCCGACCGTGCGTGTCGCATGCGGCACCGGATGGATGCTGCCGTTCTTCCGTGCCCTGTCTGAGGGGTCGGCAAGGTCGGTGAGCTCGGCGCTGGCCAGGCCGCCGCCAGCGCTCAGCGCCAGCTGCCAGCGGACCGCGCGGTCCCTGAAGAACGCAGGCTCAGCCGCCTCGCCGGTTTGAGTCCGGTCGACCAGTCTCTGCAGCAGCATCATGGCCACCGGGTCCCAGCTGATCTCCGGTTTCCAGAAGATGGACTCCAGGACACCGATCGCCGCGGTGGGCGTCATGACCGGGTACGTCAGCCGCTCGACCCGGAACTCCGGCCTGGTGAACAGCGCGCCAGACCCCCAGACCTGGACGACCACCGGCGGCTGGCCAGACGCTGACCGGCGCAATTCCGCACTCATGGGATGTACTCCTCTCCGGAAGGTTCAAGGACAAGGCCGGCGGCGTCGTAACCGCCGGCCCACTCAGACAAGTCCCCGGCGATCGGGCGGAGCATCGCCGCCACCGCAGGGCGGGCCGCGGTTACCTGGCGAACCGGGACCGTGTACGGCTGAAGGACGCGCAGCCACCGGCGGTCTGCGGTATCCGGGTCCTGGAGCCGGGCGATGGCCTCGGCCACCATCTGGCGCTGCCCGGCGTCGCCGTACGCCACGACGACGGGCACGCTGTCGTCGTCGATCATCCGAAATGCCAGGGAACGATCCCGCGCTCCGGCGGCCTCCCGCGCCGGGCCATCAGCGACGGCCAGGAAATCCATGGCTTCGCGGTACCGCTGGATGGTCACGCCCCGGCCAGTGCGGCTCTCCACGCCAACGCTGCGGTACAGGTCCTCGTAGTACCGGCGCAGCGTGGTGAGATCATCCGGGTCCGGTTTGCCGGGCCCGAAGTGCCGCAGCGCGGTGCCGACCTGTGTCCGGTACGAGCCGGGCATACCGCCGTCTGCGGGGTCGAAGATGACCACCCGGCCGCCGCCGTCGCCCAGACGGCCCTCCCGGTTCGCGCGCCCAGCGGCCTGCCACAGCGAATCGGCCGGGGCGACCGCCCGGTAGACAACCGGGAAGTCCAGGTCCACCCCGGCCTCGACCAGTTGGGTGCTGACCAGCAGCACCGGAAGCCTGGCAGCCAGGCGGTCCCGGACTTCGCCAAGCACATGCTGCCGGTGCGCCGGGCGCATGGCGCCGACAGGTGACGCACCATAGCATCGCTACCAGCGCTGGCCCGTGCCGCTGCGAACACCGTCAGCGCCAGGAGCGCCGACCACCGGGATCGTACTCCGCGCCACTTTTGATGATCCCGGTAGACCAGCTGCTAGACCTTCGCCAGGAAGGATTCCGGGCCGAATACCCGTGAAAGGAATCAGCCCGACGTCGGTTCGGGGTCTTACTTGGTTTCGCCTGGCCCGGGCAATTTGAGCCGGTCCGAGACCAGCTCCCCGAGGCGGCGCCATGCGGGCGATGACGCTGTCGCTGCTTGAGCTGACAGCAGGGTGTTGATGGTCGAGATTTCGGCCTCGGACCCTGGCGGCGGCGGGCTCGGGGGTTGTTTCGCCAGCCAGGCAGCTGCCCGGTCGGCCAGGTCGATCAGGCGGCGGTCGTCGGGGTCCCAGTCGTGGGCTTGATCCCAGGCCACGTAAAGCTGCCGGAAGTCAGGGTCGGCGAGGGCGGCTTTCTTATCCGCTGCCCACTGCGCCACCTGCTCGGGCAAGCGAGCCATGAGCAGCGTCCAGCCGTCGCGTTCGAGGGTCATGGCCCGCTCGCTGACACCAAGGGAGCGCATGTAGTCGAGGAGATCGGTGACATTGGCGGGCAGGACGAGTCGTTCGCCGGCCATCAGCCCGGCAAGCTGACGGCGGAGTCGCTCGAGATCCCTGATTCGTTCCTGGAGCGATTGGTCGACCTTGGCGATGGCGCTGGCGAACTCGGCGGGGTCGCCATCGAGGAGCTGACGGACCCGGTTGAGGGGCACCCCGGCGTCGGCGAGCGTCTTGATCCGGATCAGGTCGACCACGGCCTGGGCGTCGTATCGGCGGTAGCCGGACCGGTCACGGACTGGTTCAGCGAGCAGGCCCCGCTGGTGGTAGTGGCGGATGGCCCGGACGGTGACACCGACGTGAGCAGCGAGCTGGCTGATGGTCAGCCCGGCTCCGTCGGGTGGGGTCGGCGGCGGGGCGGGTGGCCGGGTCACTGTGCTGGCGCCGCTGCCGGGCCGCGGTTGTAGCGGGCCATCGCCCAAATGTAGCCAGTGACGGCGATCCCGGCGCACCAGGCGGCACTGACGGCGGCGTGATCGCCGATCGGGCCGCTGGTGAGCAGGTCGCGCACGGTATCGGTGAAGGCTGTGAACGGCTGGTAGGTGGCGAACTGGCGTAGCCCGCCGGCCATGGAGGCGGTGGGAACGAACCCGCTGCCGAGGAAAACCAGCAAGAGCACGAACATGGGGGTGTTGCTGGCCGTCCCCACGGTCTTGGCGACCACGCCGAGGGCGACGCCCAGCCAGGTGAGAGCCAGGGTGATCATGGCCAGGAAACCGGCGGTGGCGAGCCATCCGGCCGCCCCGGCGGTCGGGCGGAATCCCGCCAGCAGTGCGACGCCGATGACGACGGCCACGGCCAGCAGGGTCTGGATCATGCTGCCCAGGACGTAACCGGCGAGGACTGAGGGCCGCCAGATGGCCATGGTGCGGAACCGGTCGATGATGCCTTCGGTCATGTCGCTGGCTACTCCGACGGCGGTGGCTGTCGCGCTGGAGGCCACAGTGAGCAGGATGATCGCCGGGGAGACATAGTTGACGTACACGCCACGCCCGCCGAGTCCGTGGCCTAGCCCGTTGCCCAGGGTGGCACCGAACACGTACACGAACAGCAGAAGAAACATGACCGGCAGGAAGACCATCATGAGCGGGACCCCAGGGTAGCGCTGCATGTGGCGCAGGTTGCGGCGCAGCATGGTCGCGGTGTCGCGAACGGCGTACGTGGCGGTCATCGCGGAGTGTCCTCGCTGGCGGTGGGATGGCCGGTGACCGCGAGGAACACGTCGTCGAGGTCGGGCGTGTGAATCGACAGGCTTTCGATGTCGATGGCGTGCTGGTCGAGCTGGTCTAGCAAGGCCCGCAGCGCCGGGACGGAACCATCGCCCGGAACCTGCAGGCAGAGCGTCTCGTCGTCGCGCCCGGCGCTGGTGAGAAGGCGCGCGGCCGTCTCCAGATCCTGCGGGTCGGTGAATTGCAGGCGGATGTGCCCGCCGGGGATGCGGGCCTTGAGCTGCTCGGGGCTGCCTTCGGCGACAAGGGCCCCGTGGTCCAGCACGGCGACGCGGTCGGCGAGTTGGTCAGCCTCGTCGAGGTCCTGCGTGGTCAGCAGGATTGTGACCCCGTCAGCGGCCAGACCGCGGATGATCTGCCACATGACGTGGCGGCCCCGCGGGTCCAGCCCGGTGGTGGGTTCGTCGAGGAACACGATCCGCGGAGCACCGACCAGGGTCATGGCCAGGTCGAGGCGGCGGCTCATCCCACCCGAGTAGGTAGCCGCCATCTTGCCGGCCGCCTCGGACAGATCGAACCGGCCGAGCAGCTCGGCAGCCCGACGACGGCCGCCGGCCCGGCTCAGGTGCGCGAGGTCCGCCATCATCATCAGGTTCTCCTGGCCGGTGAGCAGCTTGTCCACCGCCGAGAACTGCCCAGTAACACCGATCGCGGCGCGCACCAGGTCGGCCTCCCGGACCATCTCGTGACCGGCTACTCGTATCACGCCGGCATCCGCCGCCAGGAGGGTGGAGAGGATCCGCACGGTGGTGGTCTTGCCCGACCCGTTAGGCCCCAGCAACGCGAACACAGATCCCTCGACGACATCGAGGTCGATACCGTCGAGCACCACCTGGTCGCCGAACGATTTGCGGACCCCTCGGCAGCCAAGGCGGCACGACCGAGAGCCGCCGAAGTCACCGATGAATGCTCTGGGCCCCGGCGGTGCGCCGTTCCAAGCCGCGGAGCAAACGGGCCGGCATCGGCAGGCACGCCCGCCGGCTGATCAGTCGGGTTGCTCATAGCCCCAATCGTGCAAGGCTGACGCAAGGTCAATGTCAAGCCTCTTAATGCGGTTGGGGTTACTGCGCCCGCGAATCAGCCCCGAACCCTGACGCAGGTCAGACGAAGACCGTCGGGCCATTAGCGGGCCATTAACCCCGGTCAAGAGCGGTACCTGACGGACACTCACGTACAGCCCGTCCCGCAGCTCAGAGGGCAAAACAGCCGGGATAGCACAGATTCCCAAGCTGATAGTCCAGGAGTCCAGGATGCCCAGATCTCCAGCAAGATGGAGGTCTTCATCGAGGTGGCCCAACGACGTCACCCGCGTGGCCCTCAGGCACCCGGGCGACCAGCTCGGGAACCGCGAGCCCAAGCCCAGCCAGTAGGGCTCGGCGCCGATGGCGCGGCCGTCTGTTTTCCTGGCTGCTGTACTTTCGTGCTGTACTAGCCGACCAAGCGTTCGAAAAATGGTCGGGACGGCGGGATTTGAACCCGCGACCCCTTGACCCCCAGGACGGCGGGATAGGCATATTCGCAGCTCAACCGGGCGGAATGGGTGTAGCGCGATGTTCGGTCACATGCGGATTGTCCGGTCGTGTGCGTAGCGTGTGGTCCCCATATGGTCCCCAGAGCTGGTCGCTTAAAGGTCACTGCCATGCTGCTGTGCCCAACCCGCCGAGAGATTTCCCCCAGCGGGATGCCGTTGTCCAAAAGTAGAGAGACGAAGCTGCGCCGCAGCTCCCGGGGCGTCCACTCATTCGGGTCCACCCCGGGGCATCCCTGATAGCGGTCCGGAATGCGCGGCGGACGTGGGATGGGTCCAGCGGCCCGCCCGTTTGCAGCGCGGGCACGTATCCGTTGAGGTAGATGCGGTCGAACCCCTCAATATGCCTACGGTTGTCAGGATGAACCCGCCCGCACGATGACGCCCGCAGAACCGCCAACCTCGATGGTCTGATCTGAGGCGGAGCCTCGCTAGGACCTGGCCTACTTGATGGGCTCCCGCTCAGCGGCCGCCCGCTCGGCGGGCTCACCGGTTGCCGGAGGCAGCGGCCGGAGCGTTTTCTGGACTTGGCCGTATCGCCGCAGGAGTGCATCGCAGGCGTTGAACAATGGCCGGTAGCGCCTGATCTGCCTGATCGCCCAGGCAGTAGGAACGCTTTGCGCATAGTGCGCCGCCGCGAGCAGAGACTGCCGGGTAACGATCCCCTCAGCGACGAAGTCGTCATGGCTCTTCAAGGTCTCCTTGTAGGGCTTGAACCCCTTCCCCATGTCGATCTGGTGAACGCCCGCGGCCGCTGCCGCCTCCGTTTCCCGGAGATGCAGGGTCAGGCCCGGTGAGTATCGCCCGAAGCGGGTGTCGTACGCCGGGAACCAGCCGGCCAGCACGCGGCCAGACCGGAGGTTGAGACCTGCGGCGATCGGGACCTCCCCGGCCTGCATCACGGAGAGCATGCTACTGAAGTGGTCGGTCCGCGTGGCCAGCAGCACCTCGAGCAGCTCCACAATCCACGCCTGGCGGAACCGGTCGGAGCGGCCAGTCCGGCGATACTGGTCCGATTTCCAGGTCATTAGGGTGCGCAGATCTCTGACGTCCTGGGAGTCCGCCACGAAGCGGATTTCACCGACCTCGCGCTCGAGCTTGTGTGACTTGCGCCGCATTTCTTTGCAAAAATTCGGCGAGGACGTCTTTAGCGCCGCCAGGTATGCGTCGAACCCATGCGTAAGGTCGATGACCGGCGAGGGCGCGAGCGCCATCTGATACCGCTCGAATGGTCCCTGGCCTGTGACGAGGTGATCGAACCGCCAAGCGGACAGGCCGCAGGCTCGCAGCAACATCCGTGGTTGCCACTCCATCCCTGGCGCGTGGATAAGGCCCTGGCAGTCGGTCAGACCCGCGGCGATTGGCACGCCGCCACCTAGCCTGCGCCGTTCGAACGGGAAGAACCCGACGATTTCCGGCCCATCAGCCAGCACAGCGACCCGGGCCCCGGGCCGCAGGTGGCCGACCGCTAAGGTGAACTCCGGGCTCAGGAACGGATTACCAAGCGACTCCGTCTTGGCTTGCATGGAATGCCACGCAGCGATTTCCGCTGCGCCTAATTCCTCAGGACGGACGACTGTAATCTGCACCGCAAATCCCCCCGATAGACGCCTCAAGACGAGTGAGGCCCTGTGGTTCAGAGTCACACGCTATCAAAATACGGTATAATTCGGCAACGCTTGTGCTTGGTGCGTACGCCTGCGGGCTGCGTAGGCTTGCGGCGTTATGACGGCGAGCCGGGCTCAGGAGACGGCGCAGGGACTCTTGGCGGAGGCGTTGCCCCGGCGCTGGACGCATGTGCAGGGTGTCGCGGGTCAGGCGGCACAGGTAGCGGCGTCTCTGGCACTGGGTGAGGTCGGAGCACGCGGCGGATGAATGAGGCGTACTCGTCGTTCTCGACGGACCGCCGCCGGTTTGGTGTCATGCTGTTGTTGACAGTAGACCGGCGCGCCGGACCGCCTGCGGTAGATGGGTGGACCTTGGCGTCCTGGTGCTGTCGGACCTGCGTGGGCCTGTTCATGCTCATCCGCCCTGCTCCTTCGCCTTGGCCGGTAGAGGGGGTCACGGCCTGGGGCCTTCACCCGATAGGTGCCGGGCTTGTGGAGCCAGAGGTCAAGTTGCGGCTGCTTGATGCTTTGGGCTGGTAGAGGCTCCGCGCGGGCCAAGGGGTAGCCCGTAGGGTTCGGCCTGTGTGGAGGGGCCGGGCCAAAGGATCATGCGTTTAGCCGCTGCTTGACTGGAGCGGACGGCGGAATACGATCTTTGTCCGGGCGAAGGCCCTAGTCAGCCCCCACTGTCAGCCCGGGAATCTGTGCCGTCCAGGCATTCGTTCGGCCTGACCTGCGGGGCAGACTGCTCGAGGGTAACCGTGAGAGACCTCTTTTGGACCGGGGTTAATGGCACGGCCATCTTGGCCCCGACCTGCATCGATCACCTATGCCCTGCTCCTCCCCATCCTCCCTGATCGCTGACAGCCATCCCTCGGCCGAGACAAACGAGCAGCGAGGAGGACGGCAGCACCAGCGTGGAAGGCTGCGGCCGGCCCGCCGGACGCGGCTGGGCTGATCACCTGGGATGTCAGCGTGGATTCCACGGTGGCGCGGGCGCACCAGCATGCGGCCGGGGCCCGTAAAAAGGGGATCTGCATGCCGAGCCGCCCGGCGGCGTGCGGACCAAGCCAGCCGATCACGGGCTGGGCCGCTCCCGCGGCGGCCTGTCGACCAAGATCCACCTGAGCCGCGAACAGCGCCAGAAGCCGCTGTCGATCGTGATCACCGCGGGGCAGCGCGGGGACAGCCCGCAGTTCGGGCCGGTGCTTGCCAGGCATCGCCGTTCCCCGGCTGGGGCCGGGCCAGGCACAGGCGAGGTCCCCCGCTTGCGGCGCTGACAGAGGCGGCCGACGTTGACGCAAGGCAGCCAGAATCCCGGGCAGCCAGGATCGCAAAAACACGCTGGCGTGCCCGAAATGCCGGACGCCGAAGCCGCTCGGCACGCGAATCTGGTGCGCCTGCTGGGGCAACAGTCCACGGCGGGCAGGTGCCCGCCAGAACTGGTCCCCGCGCTGTGACGTCCGGTGCGGCTACCTACCCACTCAGCCGGTGTACGAGTAGACGGCTACGTGAGAAATGTTGATCTGGGCCGACGAGTTGGGCGGAGCTGGCGGCCCAGTCAGCGCGGTCTCGTTCTGGATGATCCAGGCCATGTCCTCGTCCGGAACCCAGTTCCCCGTGACGTGCCCGATCTGCTTGCCGTCAAGGTAGAAGGTCAGCGATCCGGGAGCCCACTGGATCTCGCTGGTGTGCCATCCGGTCCAGGTCATGTCCGGACAGAAGGTCGCCTGGTCCACCTGGTCGATGCTATGAACGTACCCGCAGACGCTGGTGCCCAATACGTTCTCCGGGAAGTCGATCTCATGGTTCTGGTTACTGTTAGTAGGCCACAGCAGGTGCGCGGCCTTGTAGCCGGGAGCAGCCTGGGACACGGAGAACGTCTCGATGAACTCTCCGTACTTGACTCCGTCCGCTGCCTTGGGCACGACGGCCGCGCTGTGAACCCAGGAGGTGGTGCGGAACAGCCGGATGTGCATCTGGCCGCCTGAGATCCAGACGGTGTTAGCCGGGTCGTAGTAACCGCCCAACGGGTAGTTCCGCTCGGTGGCGGTGTCTGGCCACGGATACGGGTACGCCCACCACTGTGAGCGCAAAGATGGGGGCAGGTTGGAGCAGTAGGCATTCGGGCTCTCAACATCGTTGTTACATCCGCTGAACTGCCCGAGCTTGGCTGACGTCGGGAAGTCAGTGCTCCACTTCAGCTTCCAAGCGCTGGCGCTGGCGCTGCCGCTGCCGCTGCTAGCTGACGCAAACCCCAGGAGCGCTAGCGCCACTACCGCAACGCTCGCAACGAACGACTTCAATCTGGCCTCTCAGACAGTCACGCCGACCATGGTCTTCATGATAGGCCCAGTCGGCGGATAGCAGCCGTTTGAGTCATCGCTGGATCTTGGCCCGTGCGCCTGCGCCACCCAGCCGTGCTCGGTGCGCTTGATCTCGCCCGCGTGAGCTGGACAATCGGGAGCGAGGAAGACGGCCCATCCCGCACTGGGCCAGCATGCGTTTGTGCCATCTTGATCTGCGTGCGTCGCCGGAGTGTGGCCCGGCGTGCGGCGGGCGGGCCGCCAAGGCAGAGCCCGCCGCTGACGCCGGGCCAGCGGCGCCGAAGGCGCCGCCTTGATGTGCAGCTGCGCCGCACCAACCTCGGCAACGGTGACGTGGACCAGGTGCTCGTGCCCTGCGGCCACACTCTCGCCGCCGTGTGCCCTTCCTGCGCCGAACGTGCCAGGACGCTGCGGCCGTCCAGTGCCGGGAAGGCTGGCACCTCGAGGCCGAACCGGTCATCGAGCCAGACCCCGCCCGCGATGACCAGCGCTGGTGGATCAAGCAGCGTGCCGAAGCACAGCAACTTCGCGATCAGGCCGCCGAGGACGGGCAGGACACCACCGACCTGGACGAGCTCGTCGCCGAGCTGGACGACGAGATCACCAAGGCGGGCATGCGCGGGAACGTGCTCCCAGCCCGGCCGACGCGGCGGCACCGCTCTACCCGGCGCCGTCAGGACGCCCCGGACCTGCCTCGCCGCAAGGTGTCGGCCCGGACGGTGGGCAAGACCTACACCGCCCCGGACGGCAAGACGTTCCGGCCCTCGATGTTCGTCACGCTGACCTGCCCCAGCTACGGCCGGGTCCGCGAGGACGGCACACCTGCCGACCCGACCAGCTACGACTACGCCCAAGCAACGCGGGACGCTCTGGCGTTCGCCGCGCTGTTCGATCGGTTCATGCAGAACCTGCGCCGATTCCTCGGCTACGACGTGCAGTACTTCGCTGCGGTCGAACCACAGCGCAGGCTCGCCCCGCACATCCACATCGCCATGCGCGGCACCGTCTCCCGCGCCGAGCTGCGCCGCGTCCTGGCCGCCACCTACCACCAAGTCTGGTGGCCCAGCCCGGCCACCGCCCGGTTCGACGCCGACCACCTGCCCGTGTGGGACGAGGCGACCGGCACCTACCTGGACCCGGCGACCGGGGAAGTCCTACCCACATGGGATGAGGCTCTGGACGCCATCACCGATGACGACGAGCCGCGGCACGTGGCCCGGTTCGGGGACCGTTTCGACGCCCAGGGCGTGCTGTCCGGCTCCAGGGACGCCAACCGGTGCATTGGCTACCTGACCAAGTACCTCACCAAGCAGGTGGCCGACTGCCGCCAGGCCGAAACCGACCCCGAGCAAGCCCACGCCGCCCGGCTCGCGGACGCGCTGCGATACGAGCCTGCTCGCCGCGCTGCGCGAACTGGCTCCGCTACGGCATCCAGCCCAAGGACGCCCGGCCCGGTCTGGTCCCTGGCCGCTGCAAGGGCAAAGCCCACGACCGGACCCACCTCGGCTACGCAGGGCGCCGCGTCCTGGTCTCGCGCCGCTGGTCCGGCAAGACACTGGCCGACCACCGCGCCGACCGCAAGAACTGGCTGACCGCCACCCTCGGCCTTTCGGCAAACGACCCCGCCCACTACACCTGGGAACCCGTCGCACCTGGCGACCCCGACCACATGGAACACGCCCGGCGGCTTCTGCATGTCGTCGCCGACCGCCAGCGATGGCAAGCCGCACTCATCGGCGCCAGACGCAGAGCAGCATTGAACGAGGGCGACGATCTTTCGGCAACAGGGAGGGCAGCATGACGGCGGAACAGTCCAACCTGCCTCCGGGTGGTGACCTCCTTGACGGCGAGTGGCTGAGTACTGAGGACTTGGCCACGCTGCTGGGTGTCGATTCCTCCACGATCCGGCGTTGGCGTACCGCCCGGCCGACGCAGGGACCGCCGTTCGTCCGGCTGTCGTCACGGGTCACGGTGTACAGCACGTCCGACCTGCGTTGGCTCCCGTTCCTGGCTCCCCGTGGCTCCCTCGGGCGGGAGAGGGGCTACCCATGTCAGCCAAGATCTGCGAGACCCATGTCCCTGGAGATCGGCGGAGAGGTCATTGCTACCGCAGAGTTCCGTGAACACGCCGCGGCCGACGGTTGCGCCCGACCCTGGACCAGACTGTCTGCGCACGCCAGGAGGCGGGCCACAGCCAGCGCCAAACCCCGAGAACCCTTCTCGCCTGAGGTAGTAGTCCGTCGGTTCGTTGGCGCTGTTCCAGGATGGGGTCTCATGCGCTGACCAATTGCCCGGCCAATGCTAGTCGTGAGCACAGAGGATGGTGACCACGCATGCGTTGCCGTCCATGCCGGCCGCTCCGCCGCCCATGGTCTCGACCAGGCCGACCCGGTGGCGGGCTACCTGGCAGGCGTCGGCCTGGCCGCAGCTGCCAAGCGATCTCGGCGAGCTGGGCGGTGCCGGTCGCGCCGAGCGGGTGCCCGCGTGAGAGCAGGCCGCCGCTGGGGTTGACCGGCTGCGGCCCGTCACGAACCGAACCGGGCCGGCGCGACCGGGCCGTAACAGGCCGGACACCACGGAACCCCGTTCTGGGCCACCGGGTAGCGGCACCTGCGGCAGCGGACGCCGAGCACGGCATCATCGTCGAGCACCGGCCGGGGATCGGCGACCGGCAGGCCGCCGACCGCGGATCCGGGCCTCGGAAAACAAGGCGGCTAAGCTCACCATCAGCCAGCCTGAGTTCAGTGCGTAAGACCCGAAGGTCAACGGCGGTTACGTAACGGCAAATTTCGACTGAAGGTAGCCGCCGCTTCCGGCCGATTCTTCGGATCAGTGCGTCCGGCGTTGGGGCTCCTGCGATACCACTAGGAGCCAGGTTTGCGAGCCATGAGATAGCGACTGCATAAACACGTCAGGCTGAACGCAAAGGTCCCGAGGCGGTGATAGCCGTGCGGTATTACACGCCTGACAATGAAGACCCTGACCGGCTTCGCCTATGACTAAGGACGAGGCCATACAGACGTACAGGCAGGTTGCCGATGAAGACATTGATATGCTGGCCGACCTGTACCTCGACTTCAACGACTTTGATCAGATAGAATTTCTTATCTTCAGGGATCGCCTGAGCGCGGCAGTGCTCATCGCAAACTCAGTCAAGAAATCACTTAATTGTAAGCATTCACGTCCCCGCCTTTGTCTCGCGATGACTTGAGCTGGGGTGTCCGGAAATCCGGCAGGCCGGTCAGGCCGGCAGTCGGTAAGTCATTGCTGACGGTGACGGGCAAGATCGCGATACGAAGACCAGCGGATCACCCGGTTCAGCGTGCTGCCGGGTCCGGTAGGTGCCCGGGCTGCTGTGATCACTGCCGGCTGAGGGTGACATGGGTGACGCCGCTGGGGCTGTTCACGGCCTCGATCTGGAAGTGGTCTTCGAGCGCTTCCAGTCCGTCCCAGAGCCGTTCCCCGCGGCCCAGCACGATGGGCACCACGACGATGTGCAGGTAGTCGATCAGGCCGGCGGCCAGGAATTCGCGGATGGTGGACGGGCCGCCGCCGATGCGGATATCCCGGCCAGCGGCAGCCTGACGCGCCTGCGCCAGCGCCTGGGCGGGGCTGGCGTCGAGGAAGTGGAACGTGGTACCGCCGTTCATCTGGACTGAGGGCCGACGGTGGTGGGTGAGGACAAAAACCGGGGTGCGGAACGGCGGGTTGTCTCCCCACCACCCGTTCCACTCCTGGTCCGGCCAGGGGCCGTGGTGGGGGCCGAACTTGCCCCGCCCCATGATCTCGGCACCGATGCCCGGTTCCCATGCGCTGGCGAAAGCGTCGTCGATGCCGGCGCTGCCGCCGGGCTGGCCTTGCATGGCGTGGAACGTGCGGGTCGCGAAAAACCACTCATGCAGCCGGGTCCCCGCGTGCCCGAACGGGGCATCCAGGCTTTGCCCCTCGCCGGTGCCGAACCCGTCCAGCGATACCGAGAAGTTGTGCACCCGCACTTGCGGCACGGTGACCTCCTGACACGTTGCTTCACAGCGACCCCGGCCGGGTGTCGCGTGCCCGCCGCCAGTGAGGACGATCGGCTGGGCCCGAAGTCATCGTCAGTGCCTGGCCGGTGAGCGCCATGCGCTGCGGGTCACCGGCGAGGGCCGTGCTGGCACTGCTGATCCCTCCGGGCGATCATGTTAACCCGGTTTTTGCCGGGGCCCTGGCCGGTCAGGTGTGCCGCGTTGCTCACGGAGGGCCGGCTCTGGTGTAGTACCGGGGTGCCCGATGCATCCGAGACTTCTGGTGTGCCCGGTGATGCGGCTGAGCTGCGCGCGGAGAATGCGCGGCTGCGGGAGTCGGCCGAGCGGCTACGGATGCTGGTGGAGGACAAGGACGCGAAGATCGCGGAGCTGGAGGAGCGCATCGCGCGGCTGGAGCGGCTGATCTCCCGCAACAGCGGGAACTCGTCGATGTCGCCGAGCACCGATGACCTGCCGGGCAAGAAGCCGCCAGAGCGCAGGACCCGCCAGGGCGGGATGAAGCGGAAGCCGGGCAAGCAGCCCGGTGCGCCGGGCGCGTTCCTGGCCTGGAACGAGCACCCGGACAAGACCGAGGACGTGTTCCCGGAGGGCATCTGCCCGTGCGGCGCTGACCTGGCCGACGCCCGCGACCTGGGGGTGAAGTACTCGCATCAGGTCACTGACCTGCCCGAGGCGCGGGCAGTGACCATCCAGCACGACCGGCACGAAATGCAGTGCGCGTGCGGCCGGGCCCATATCGCGGACGCCCCGCCAGGGGCGGCGGGCGCGCCCGGCACGGTGACCTACGGGCTGAACTTCCAGGCCTGGTGCGTGTTCCTGCTGGTGATGCACCACGTCCCGGTGGAGCGGTGCGCGGACATCCTGGAGTCGATGTCCGGCACCCGGCCCAGCGACGGGTGGGTGCACGCGCTGCTGGAGCGCGCCGCCCGGGCGGTCGCCGCGGCGAACACGGCGATCCGGGCGCTGATCATCCTCGCCCGGGTCGTCTGCGGCGACGAGACCCGCTGCGGGCGGGCCCCGGCCCGAAGTCCCGCAAGAAGTACCTGCAGGTCGCCTGCACCACCCTGCTCACCTATTACTTCCCCGGCGCCCGGGACCTGCCCTCCTTCAAGAACTTCGTCTACAGTGACGCTTTGTATTGCCGGTGGCTTCCCGCAGTTGTGACCAGGTACCAGCCGTCAGCCTCAATGAGCTTGATGATCTCACGGACCTTCAGGGGCAACGATCACTCGATCCTGGATGGCCGGCGCTCCTCATGGGATGACCCGAGGAGCGGGGCGCCGTGTACGAGCACGCTACGGGATCCCTGTGACAGTGGATCGTCTCCGGCAGGATCGCTCCGCCGCCGGAATTCCGGCATCAGCCGCCATTACTCAACAAGCGGCGATCAAGATGCGCCAGGACAGCGTCAGGACGATCGAGATGGCGAAGAGCTGATCGAAGGTGGCCATGTCGAGCTCCGCGGTGGGCCCGGTCCCAGACCACCCCGGCGTTGTTAACCAGGATGTCGACCGGGCCGGCCTGCTGGACCAGATCGTCTGCCCCGGCGTCCTGCTGAGATCAGCCGCGACGAAGCGGGCCTTGCCGCCGTCGGCGTTGATGGCGTCGGCTACCGCTGTGCCGCGGGCTTCGCGGCCGTGCACGATGACCTCGGCGCCGTGCCGGGCCAGTTGCTGGGCGGCCGCCCTTCCGATTCCAGACGTCGCCCCGGTGACCAGCGCGCGCAGGCCCTCGAGGTCACGGTCGTCGTTCATGTCTTGTCCTTCGGTTGAGTACCTCAACCATGGACGGCAGCAGGGGCGCGCGGGTATCCGCTACATGACTGCACATGGAGGATCCCTACTGCGCGGTCAGCATGGCGATGGCGCCAGTCACGTCCTCGACGGAAAGATCCGGGTCGCCCGGCAGGACCGTGCAGTCAGGTTGCGGATACCGCGTCCGTAGCAAGCCGACTGCCCTTCGCCTCCCGGAAACCGGGCCGTATTCTGGGGATGGGACGTCGCTTGGGGGTTTCCGGGTTGGCCGTCAGGGACGCGGGGTTGATCGGTCGGGACAGCGAGGTGTCGCTGCTCCGCGGACTTGTGGACCCGCCCTCGGGAGAAAGCCGCGTCCTGGTCCTGCTGGGCGATGCGGGCATGGGCAAGACCGCCCTGCTGGCCGACGCGGCGCGGCAGGCCAGATCGACCGGGATGTGGGTGCTCTCGGTCACCGGCCGGAAGCCCGAGCAGTACCTGGCATTC
>Ga0302226_10000704_pt1 | contig 26807 bp, 26 predicted proteins | sample II_Palsa_E3_3_FD_193524 | JGI IMG/M metagenome (GOLD analysis project Ga0302226, IMG submission 193524) | Peat permafrost microbial communities from Stordalen Mire near Abisko, Sweden - II_Palsa_E3_3 | ecosystem: Environmental > Terrestrial > Soil > Palsa > Peat permafrost | place: Sweden...
ACGGAAATGTTCCTGCGCGACAACCACAACGACAGCGATTTTTCGGCGTTCATCAGCGTGTGGTTCTTCGAAGAGCAGAAACACTCGCTCGTGCTGATGGAATATCTGCGCCGCTTCAAGCCTGAAATGGTGCCGACCGAAGCAGAACTCGATGCCGTTCGCTTCGAATTCGATCCCGCTCCTCCGCTCGAAACGCTGATGCTGCACTTCTGCGGCGAGATCCGCCTTAACCACTGGTACAGGCGCGCGGCCGAATGGCACACGGAACCGGTAATCAAGCACATCTACGAAACCATTTCGCGCGACGAAGCACGTCACGGCGGCGCGTATCTGCGTTACATGAAGAAAGCGATGACGCAGACCGGCGATATCGCGCGCGCCGCGTTCGCGAAGATCGGTGTCCTGATGGCTTCGGCACGGCGCACGGAAAAACCGCTGCACCCGACCAATCTCCACGTCAACCAGGCGCTGTTTCCGCGCGACACGATCCAGTCGCGTTTGCCGGATCCGGAATGGCTCGAACACTGGCTCGACGAACAAATTCGGTTCGACGACAGTTGGGAAAAGAAAGTCGTCGAACGGATCCTGCATAACCTTTCCATTCTGTTCGAGCGCTCGTTCGCCACGGCGCAGGAGTTGAACCGGTATCGCAAGGAAGTCGTTTTGCGCCTGCAGGCGGCACAAGCCGCGTCACAACTGCCGGCCTGATCGGCATTCCGTCTTGGTGTTCTGAACAGCCCGCCGGTTTGTGATCGGCGGGCTGTTTGTTTATGAAGGGCGTGTTCCATGCGCAAACACGCTTGTACTCGGCCGTAAGTAAACGTGCGCCGGCACGCGTGGCACACTACGGTCCTTCTGAATCCCTCATCGCTTACCGACATGCCTGCTCCTTTCGAACGCAAGATCATGACGCGCGACGCGCTCGCTGCTGCGCGCACGCAACTCGCATCGCCGGTGGTTTTCACGAATGGCGTCTTCGATATCCTGCATCGCGGCCATGTGACCTATCTCGCCGATGCCAAGGCGCTGGGTGCAACGTTGATTGTCGGTGTGAACAGTGACGCGTCGGTGCGTATGCTCGGCAAGGGCGACGACCGGCCGATCAATCGCGAAGACGACCGCATGGCGTTGCTGGCCGCGCTGGAAAGCGTGGATTGGGTGGTGAAATTCGAGGAGCCGACGCCGCTGGAGCTGATCGGCGAACTGCATCCGGACGTGCTGGTGAAAGGCGGCGATTACGACATGGACAAGCTGGCGGAATCGGCGCTGGTGCGCAGTTGGGGCGGCAAGGCGCTAGCCATTGCGTTCGAGCACGACCGCTCGACGACCGCATTGCTCAAGAAAGTGCGCACGCAGGGATAAATTCGGCGCCAGGAAACAGCTTATTGCGTAAGCGGCGCCGCCTGTACGGCGGCCGCAGGCGCGGGACCGCCGACCACCGCCTGGTCTGCGGCTTCTTCAGGGCTGATCGGGCGAACGCGTACCAGTTCCGGATGCACTTGCCGGTCGAGATGTTGCGGTTCGCGTCCGCCGGCCGATGGCAGCGGCCCGAACACGCCTTGCACGACAACGAACATCAACAGATTTGCCAGAAATAACAGGGCGAGCAGCCAGCGCAACATGGAAAGCGCTCCATCAATCAGGTGAACGGGATACGGCGGCTTCGCGAGCGATCAATGCTAGCCCCGCGAGCACGAGGGAGTCGTGGCGAGTATGCGGCACCTTTAGCGCGCCCGCCACTTCGCTGGCGCCACCGCCGCTAAGAATCAGGCGTACGTCGTCGTTCCATTGGGCGCGCAGATCCCGCCACGCGCGTTCTATCAAACCAGCCTGCGCGAGCAGGCTTCCGGATGACAAAGCCGCACGCGTGTCGGTGGCAAAAATACCGTTGGATGAGCTGATTGCGCGGCGGGCGGTGTCAGGCAGAAGCGTGGGCAATTGTGCCGTGTGGGTGCCGAGTGATTGCATCATCAGCAACCAGCCGGGTGCAATCAGGCCGCCTGTGAACGTGCCATCGGCGAGCAGCGCTTCAAGCGTCGTCGCCGTGCCGATGGTGGCAATCAGCAAGTTTTCCCCGGGGTAAGCGGCGTGCGCGCCGATCATGCCGCACCACCGGTCACTGCCGAGCGCCGCCGGTTCCGTGTAGCGGTTCGTTACGCCTGATTGTTGCGCCTGCGCGCGCACGATCGTGCGGGGCAAGCCGGACCAGCGTGCATCAAGAAGGGCTGAAATGCGCTCGCCCACGCGCGGTCCCGCCACGTTCGAAATCCATGCGCCCGCAGGGCGCGGCAAGCTGGACCAGTCGGCTATATCCGCCAGAACGGCTTCGACGTCGACGTGTTCAAACGCGCCCCCACTGAGCGTTTCCTGGGTGGCGCTTACCAGCGACCATTTGATCCGGCTATTACCTGCATCGATAAGCAGAAACGATTCACCACTCACGGCCGCTGCTCCGCAAGGCGCAGCGAGACGTCGCCAGTGGTGGCGGTCCTTAGACCCGTGGGCGTGTCGATCTGCAACTGGCCGTTATCGTCAATACCGACCGCCACGCCGCGCGCCACTTCCACGCCTTGCTCAAGCAGTACGACCTCGCGTCCGGCGTAGGCGTGTGCGGCGAGCCATTGCTGGCGAAACGGGCGGAAGCCATCGGCGGCAAAACGTGCGAGGGTGGCATCGAGTGCGTTCAGGACGGCGGCGAGGGTGTCGGTGAGATTAGCGTCGGGCCACGCCCGCGACAACGATGCCGGCAGGTTGCCCGGCACGGGAAGGGCGTTTCGACGCTGCGCTTCATCGAGTTCGGCGGCCAATTCCGCCGCGCCGTGCAGGTTGATGCCAATACCGATGACCACCGCGCTTGCCCGCGGCGTATTCCACGCGGTTTCGATGAGGATGCCGGCGAGCTTGCCGTCGTCGAGCAGGATGTCGTTCGGCCATTTCAGCGCCAGTCTCGCCGATGCCGCCAGCGGCAAGCTGTTCAGCGCGTCGAGCACGGCGGTGCCGGCCGCGAGGCTCAGGCCCGCGAGCCCTTCCAGCGGCCGCGGCAGCACGCAGGCGATGGAAAACAGCAGCGCGTTGCCCGGTTGCGCAACCCATGCGCGGCCCCGGCGGCCCCGGCCGGCGGTCTGCAAATATGCAACTCGCACGAACGGCGTGCCATCGGCGGCCTTCAGCGTCGAACGTGGCGAGAACGAGCCGGGTGACGACGCTGACGCTGACGTCTTGTTGCGAGGCTGTTCCTTGAGCTGCGCCATCAGGTCGGCATTCGTGGAGCCCGTTTCATCGACGATCTCGATCGGCCAGTCGCGCACCGGCCGCGCGGCGAGCGACATCAGCCGGTCGCGGTCGATCCGCCAGGCGGCGTCGAGCGGGAAAGACGAGTTGGATGAGTTCATATCCGCATTGTAGCGATCTGGCGCCCGGGGGCTGGGCGGGGGAAACGCGCACGCCGGTCGTTGCAACGTGCGTGGGTGCCGAACCCTGGCCGGCTGGCCAACGCCCCGCGTGTTCGAGTTTCCATCACGTACCTTCGCTACAATGGCTTCTCCCTCCACCCTACCCGGAGCGTTTTCAAGCCTTGAACTTCGACACTCCGCCCGGCCTGAAGGTCGAGTCCGGCCAGCAAGGAAAGGTTGTCCGGCTTTCCGGCCAGTGGACGGCATTCGCACTGGCGCGTGACCACGCGAGCACCAAGCGCGGCGTGGTGGACCGGTTGCGCGGCGTGGGCGAGGAGGCGATCAAGCAGTGGGATCTCCTGCCTATCGAGCGGCTTGATCACGTTGGTGGACAGGCGCTGTGGCGCGTGTGGGGCAGGAAGTTGCCGGAGCGCGTCACGCTCTCGGACACGCAAAGGGAAATCTTCGAACGGGTCGCGTTGCTCGACGCGAATCGCGAAGAGCCTGAACAAATTGATCGTGTCGATCCCGTCACGCGTTTCGGCCTGATGCTGTTCTCGTTCTTCGAGCATCTGCAGGGCGGCCTCGCCATGTTCGGCGGCTTCGTGCTTGATCTGATCGGACTGGTGCGGCGGCCGAAGCGCATTCCGTGGACCGAAATCTCCGCGAACATCTACAGCGCAGGCACGCAGGCGCTCGGTATTACGGCGCTCGTGGCGTTCCTGATCGGCATCGTGCTGAGCTATCTCTCCGCGCAACAACTGCGCATGTTCGGCGCAAATCAGTACATCGTGAATATCCTGGGGCTTTCGGTGATCCGCGAGCTCGGGCCGGTGCTTTCGGCCATCCTGGTCGCCGGCCGCTCCGGTTCTGCCATCACCGCGCAGATCGGCGTGATGCGCGTGACGGAAGAGCTCGACGCCATGCAGGTCATGGGTATCCCTCACGGCCTGCGGATCGTGCTGCCGCGCGTGCTGGCGCTCGGCATTGCCATGCCGCTGCTGGTCATGTGGACCAACATGGTCTCGCTGCTCGGCGGCGCGCTGGCGGCGAAGCTGGTATTGGGTATCGACCTGTCCTTTTTTGCGCGCTCGCTGCCCTCGGTCGTACCGATCGCCAACCTGTGGATCGGGCTTGGCAAGGGCGTGGTGTTCGGCATGCTGATCGCGCTGGCCGCGTGCCATTTTGGCTTCCGGATCAAGGCGAATTCGCAGAGCCTGGGCGAGGGCACAACGACCTCGGTGGTGTCGTCCATCACGATCGTGATTCTCGCCGACGCCGTGTTCGCCATCCTCTTCCAGTCGGTGGGCATCTGATGTCGGCTACCCTTGCATCCGCCGTTCGCGACAAACCTACGCCCGTCACCGCCGAACCGGTGATCGAAGTCGTGGACGTGACGAAACGCTACGGCCGTACGGTGATTCACGAGCATCTGAACCTGGAAGTTCGGCGCGGCGAAATCCTCGCGTTGCTAGGCGGGTCGGGGTCCGGCAAGACCACGCTCGTGCGGCAGATGCTCGGGCTGGAGTCGCCCACGTCGGGCACGATCCGTGTGCTCGGCGACGAGTGGGCGAACATGGACGAAGACACCGCGCGCATCCTGCGCACGCGCTCCGGCATGATGTTTCAGCAGGGTGCGCTGTTCTCGTCGCTGTCGGTGTACGACAACATCGCGCAACCGTTTCGCGAACTGGGCAAGATTCCGGAGGACCTGATCCGCGAGTTCGTGATGCTCAAGCTCGAGATGGTCGGGCTGTCGTGCAAGAACATGAGCAAGATGCCGTCGGCGTTGTCGGGTGGCATGGTCAAGCGCGTGGGGATTGCGCGGGCCATTGCGCTTGAACCCGAACTGCTGTTTCTCGATGAACCCACGGCGGGGCTTGACCCGAAGGCATCGGATGAATTCGTCGACCTGATCGCCACGCTGCATCGTGCGCTCGGGCTGACCGTGGTTCTCGTCACCCACGATCTCGATACCATGGTCGCGCTGTCCACACGGGTCGCGGTGCTGGCCGACCGGCGGGTACTCGTGGCAGCTCCCGTGGAGGAGGCGGTGGCCGTGGATCACCCGTTTATCCGCGAATATTTTCTCGGGCGGCGCGGCAGGCGCGCGTTGCAGGCGCTACCGCCCGAGCGTCGCGCAAAATTGCCGGCGATCGCGCTGGAAGACGCTCCTTGTGGCCCCGCACTCTAGCCGTTCTTACGAGCGTTCTCATGAACGGTTTTCAGGAAAGCTCTGGCGGTACGTAGCAAAAAAAGGAACCTGCTGATGGAAAACAAATCCCATGCGTTCTGGGCCGGTCTGTTCACTATCGGGCTGTTGGTCGCTATCGGCCTCGCGGTGTTCTTTTTCAACGTGGACCGCACCGTGCGCGTGCCGTACGACCTCGTCGCGCGCACCAACGTGACGGGCTTGTACACCGACGCCGACGTCCGGTATCGCGGGTTGGGCGTGGGCAAGGTGACGTCCATCAAGTTCGACCACAATAATCCGGGGCAGATCCGCATCCGCATCGAGGTCGACAAGAACGCGCCCATCACGCAGTCCACGTTCGCCACGCTCGGTTTTCAGGGCGTGACGGGGATTGCATTCGTGCAACTCGACGACACCGGCAAGAATCCGGCGCCGCTGACGTCATCGACGCAAAATGTGGCATCGCTGCCATTGCGGCCGGGCTTGTTCGATCAGTTGCAGCAACGCGGCGACATCCTGATCAAAAAATTTGAACGGATTGCCGATGACGCAGACAGATTCCTGTCCGACGACATGCGCGATCAGGTGCAGCAAACCGCTAAAAGCCTGCAAGGCGCGGCTGACAGCATTTCCGTGTTGAGCAAGCAGGTCGGCCCGGTAGCGGAACAACTGCCGCGCACGCTGAATCAACTGGACCGGACACTCGCGTCAACCAATGCGCTCGCGAACAGCCTGAGCCGGGCGGACGGCCCGTTCGTGACCAACATGAACCGGGCGGGTGAGGCGGCCGAACGTGCCGGCAGGGTGATGAACGAAGTCAACGAGTCGTTGCAGGAGATGGCCGCGCGTGTGGGTTACGAGACCTTGCCACGCGTGAATTCCCTGGCCGACGACGTGGGCAGTGCGGCGCGCTCGGTGGATCGCGCTGCCGAGACCTTCAACCGGAATCCGCGCAGCGTGCTGTTTGGCGCGCCGCAGCCGACGCCGGGACCTGGCGAGCCGGGTTTCCAGTGGCCGTCGGCGCCATCGAATCCGTCGAAATGAAGTTGTAAAACAGGGCGCTTGACCATCGGCACCGGGTCCGCTACCCGCAGAAATTTGGCGGACTAGAGTTCGATGTCCAAGCGTTTTTGATCTTGAAATAGGGAACTGTGATGCCACACACGATCTTGCAGGCGATGCGCTATCCCAAGCGTGCTGCGCGCCAGCTGCCGCGGGCGCGCTCCGGTTTTATCAGCCTGGCCGTTGTTGCGGTTGTTGCCGTCGTCACCGGAATCGCGGGTTGCGCGTCGGGACCGCCGGCGGCGGTGTCGAATATCGGCTACGACCTGGGTGCGCCCGCGCCGCTTGGCAACACCATGAACATGCCGCCGGTGAAGGTGCTGGCGGTGAGCGCGGCGAAGAATCTGGATACCGACTCGTTTGTGTATCGCCTGAAATATGCCGATGCCCAGCGCACCGGCAGCTATGCGGACAGCCACTGGACCATGTCGCCGGCGGAGTTGCTCACGCAGCGTCTGCGCGCGGCGCTGGCCTCGCGCGGACCGGTGCTTACAGGTGCCGATCCCGGGCGCGCGCCCATGTTGCAGGTCGATCTGACGGACTTCGAGCAAGTCTTCGATGCCCCCGAGCAAAGCCATGGCGAGGTCTCGGCAAGGGTGACGTTGTCGCAGCATGGGCAGGTGGTCAGCCAGCGCACGTTCGTCGCGCGAGCGCCTTCGTACACGGCTGATGCCGCCGGTGGCGCGCGTGCGCTTGCCGCCGCTTCCGACGACCTGATTGCGCAAATGGCGGCGTGGCTCGGCGTGCAGCCGCTGGTCGCATCGCAGTGATCGCAGTAAATGCCGCGCATCTCTTCAGGACCGCCCGGTGACTGCCATGCAGGCTGACGCGGCACGCTGTGTTCCGGAACGAGAAAGAGTGCGAGGGCCAGCGCGAAAACAAGGGTGGCGCGCATGATTCTCAAGCACTGGCAACGCCGGCCGTCCGCGCTCTCGCGACAGGCAATGGCGGTTTATACAATGCTGATTGTCTACGGGTCGCTGTATCCGTTTTCCGGCTGGCGAACGCTCGGGATCGGCCCGTTCGCGTATCTCACGGATCCGCTGCCGCAATATCTCACTGCGTTCGACGTCATCACCAACGTGCTCGGTTACATGCCGTTCGGCGCGCTTGCCGTGCTCGCGCTTTATCCGCGCTGGCGCGGCGCCATTGCGGCGGGTGTGGCGTTCATCGGCGGGGCGATGTTGTCGGGTTCGATGGAAGCCGTGCAGACCTATCTGCCCACGCGTGTGGCGTCGAATCTTGACCTGGCCGCAAACGCCCTCGGCGCGCTGCTGGGCGCGGCGCTCACCGCGCCCGCCACCAGCATGTTGCTCGACCGAGGTTTGCTGCGGCGCATGCGTTTCATGTGGTTCGAGCGCGATGCCGCGTACATGATCGGCTTATCCGGGCTCTGGCCGTTCGCCGCGATGTATCCCGCACCGTTCCTGTTCGCTGTCGGCGATTTGCCGCGCGTGCTGTGGTCGAGCATCGACCCGGTCATGCAGGACGCGCTGCTGGCGTGGACACCTGCCGCATGGAATGTCGCGGCCTGGCCGGCGCACCTGGGCGCCAAGCTCCCCGACGGCGCCTGGGAAACGCTCATCACCTCGCTCAACCTGTTTGCCGCACTGGTGCTGGCCACGTTGCCGATGCGCAGCCGCGCGCCGCGCGTGCGGCTGCTGCTCGGCCTGATGATCGCGACACTCGGCGCGAAGGCGGGCGCGACGTTCCTGCAATCGCGCTCCGGGCTCACGTTTAACTGGGCTACCGATGGCGCCATTGCCGGCATAGCGTGCGGAACGCTGGCGGGTCTGCTGTCCCTGCGATGCTCACGGGCGTGGCGTGCGACGCTGGCCGGTGTTGCGCTTATCGTGGCGCTGGTGCTGGTGAATCTTCTGCCGGTCAATCCTTACTTCGATATCGTGCTCGCCGACTGGCGCCAGGGGCGTTATCTGCATTTCAACGGCCTTTCGCAATGGCTTGCGTGGGTGTGGCCGTATGCTGCACTTGGCTGGCTGGCATCGACTGCGGAGCGCGCATTTCTGGCCCGGCGGCGTGACGGCGTCGAAAAGCGCCGCTCGTTATAATTGGCTGAAAGCACCACAAAAATCCCCCGACATCAAACATCTTCCGGCCAAGCTCATGGACCCGTTCTACAAATATCACGTGTTCTTCTGCCTCAACCAGCGCGACCCTGACGCCACGCGCCCGAGTTGCGCGAATTGCAATGCGCAGGCCATGCAGGAGTACGCGAAGAAGCGCGTCAAACAGCTCGGACTCGCCGGCGACGGCAAGGTCCGCATCAACAAGGCCGGCTGCCTCGAGCGCTGCGAACTGGGGCCGGTAGTCGTCGTGTATCCCGAAGGGACCTGGTACACGTATGTGGATGAAGCGGATATCGATGAAATTGTCGATTCGCATCTGGTGAACGGCAAGATCGTCGAGCGTTTGCTGATCGATCAGCCTGTGGTCTGAGGGCTTACGCAATGAACGCACAGACTGACAGGTTCCTGATCGACGGGCCGGTGGGCAAGATTGAAGTCGCGCTGGATCGTCCCGCCGACGGAGCGCCCACGCGAGGCATTGCGCTGGTTGCGCACCCGCACCCGCTGTTCGGCGGCACGATGGACAACAAGGTCGCGCAGACGCTTGCGCGTACGCTCGTGCAGCTTGGGTACATCACGTATCGCTCGAATTTTCGGGGCGTGGGTGAAACGCAAGGCGAGCACGACAACGGCACGGGCGAACGCGACGATCTGCTGGCCGTCGTCGCTCATATGCGCGCGCAGCCGGGCCAGGCCGATGTCCCGCTGGTGCTCGCCGGTTTCTCGTTCGGCACCTTCGTGATGTCGCATGTGGCGAAGCATTTGCGCGAGTCGGGCGAGGTCATTGAGCGGATGGTGTTCGCGGGGACAGCGGCGAGCAATTGGCAGGTGGCCGACGTGCCGGACAACACGCTCGTGATTCACGGTGAAGTGGACGATACCGTGCCTATCAGCTCCGTATACGAGTGGGCGCGACCGCAGGAATTGCCCGTGGTCGTGATTCCCGGCGGCGAGCATTTCTTTCATCGCAAGCTGCATGTGCTGAAGAAGATTATCGTCGACTCATGGCGTTGAGTTCACCCCGGCTTTTCGCTTCACCGATACAAACCTTCTGTTGACTCAACACGCGGCGCGAGGCTTTCAAAGGCTTTGCGCCGCAGTCGTTTTTATCCCCGTTTTTATCCTTCTTTTCACGAATCCCCGGCACATCCCGCCACTTTCGCGGCAAAAGCGGTTTGGCGCACGCGTATAATGGCGCAGACTTTTGCGCGACCGCTTGTCGGTTCAGCGCTCGCCGTAGCGCATGCGGCACGTGTCCGGCATCTGCAAAACCCGGTACGCCAAGCCCATGTGCCGCTCGAGTATCGAAGCGCGCGGAGGTCAGTCCAGCGAGCGTTTTACGCCGCGCCGGCGGATCAAGATTCAGCCAGGCTCTTTGCCGGGTTTGTCTTGGGTTTTTGCAGTGTTGCGCGCTTTACGTCGCGGTTTAAAACGGTCTGCCATTCAGCGGTAGTTCGGCCACGATTTAAAAACCGTCAAACAAAAACCCATGCAACCCGAGCGGGTCCTGACGAGTCCAATCAATCCGCTCTCGCGCGACGTTTAACAATGTCACCCAAGCGCTCTACTGGACTGACCCTCCGCCTGTACAACCCGTGCGTTGCGTGTTTCCTTGAAGGGAATGCCTGACTCGCCGATGTTTTTTCTGCCGATCCGAACCTATGCGCTTTTCCCCTTCAAGCTTGTCCTTCGTCGCTCCTTCCTCCATTCACCGCGCTGTCACTGCCGCTATCGTCTTGCCGGCGACACTTGTCGCGGCGACTGCGTTTGCGCAAGTGCCGCCGCCCGATGTCACGGCGCGTTCCTGGGTTCTCGTCGATGCAACCAGCAATCAGGTGCTTGCTTCCGGCAACCCGGACGAGCGCTCGGAACCGGCATCGCTGACCAAGCTCATGACCGCTTATCTTGTCTTCGACGCGCTCAAGTCGAAGAAGATCAACATGGACCAGACGGTCATGCCGAGCGAGGCCGTGCGCCGCGTGGGCACGGACGAGTCGCGCATGTTCATCGAGGCGAACAAGCCGGTGACCGTGCACGATCTCGTGTACGGCATGATCATCCAGTCGGGTAATGACGCGGCTATTGCGCTGGCTGAACTGGTGGGCGGCAGCGAGTCGAATTTCGTCGCGCTGATGAACGCGGCGGCGAAACAGATTGGTATGAAGAATACCCATTTCGCCGATGTGAACGGTATGCCCGACCCGCAGCACTACACCACGGCGGGCGATCTGGCCGTGTTGTCCACGCGCCTGATTCGCGATTTTCCCGAGTACTACAGCATTTTCTCGGTGAAGGATTTCACCTATAACAAGATCAAGCAGCCGAACCGCAATCGCTTGCTGTGGATTGATTCGACCGTCGACGGCCTCAAGACCGGCCATACCAAAGCCGCTGGATATTGCCTGATCGCTTCGGCGAAACGTCCGCTGGACGGTGTACCCGACGCAAACCGCCGTCTGGTCGCCGTGATGATGGGCGAGCCGAAAGAGCACAACCGGGTGCAGGACAGCCTGAAAATGCTGAATTACGGCTATACGGCTTATGACGCGCTGCGCCTTTACAAGGCGGGTCAGGTGATCGAGTCGCCGCGCGTTTACAAGGGTGCGGACAACCTGGTGAAGGCGGGCGTGGAGTCGGATCAGTACATCACTGTGCCGAAGGGCATGGGCGACAAGGTCAAGCCCACGGTCACGCATAACGACACCATCGTTGCGCCGATCAAGAAGGGCCAGCAGGTCGGGACCGTGAAGATGATGGCGGACGGCAAGGAAGTTGCGCAGTTCCCGCTGGTCGCGTTGCAGGACGTGCCGCAAGCCGGGTTTGTCGGCCGGACGTGGGACTCGCTGCTGATGATGTGGCAAAAGAAGAAGTAAGCGGCAAGGCAGGGGTGGTGGTTGGATTTATGTGATCCGGCTCCATCTATGGCTGCTGTACGACGCCCGGGTGGACCGGGCGTCCTGTGATGGAGAACACCATGAGCTCACCCGATATCGACGCCCTGTTCGATTTCCCCTGCGATTTTCCGATCAAGGTGATGGGCGCGACGCATCCGGAATTCCGCGATGCCGTCGTAACCGTGATCCGCGAATTTGACGACCAGTTCGACATCGAGCGGATTGAAGTGCGCCCGTCCTCTGGCGGAAAATACACTGGCCTGACCGTCACCGTGCGGGCGCAAAGCCGCGCACATCTCGACGATATCTATCGTGCGCTGACCGGTCACCCGATGGTCAAAGTGGTACTTTGAGCCTGAGCTCGGGCGCGACCGGCAGTGGCTGCACGGGTGCATCGCAGGCAGCCGGCGTGCACTCGTAGAGTTGCTTGAAGCGCATGATTTCATCGAAGAGCCAGGTGCGAAAGACCTGCACGCGTTGCGTCCCCAGCAGCGCGGGCGGGCACACGAAGTAGTAATTCCACGGGCTCGGCCCGTCGACGTTGAACAGCCGCACCAGCCGGCCTGCCACGATTTCATGCATGGCAAGCGACCGGCGCACGAGCGCAATTCCCTGGCCTTGAATGGCCGCCTGCAGCAAATTCGACGAATCCTCGTATAAAACCCCGCGCTTTGGCTCTGGACAATCCACGAGCCCCGCCGCGTCGAACCATGGCTTCCACAGCTCGTCGTGCGAGCGTAGCAGCGGCGCGTCGGCCATATCTGCGGGCGTTCGCGGCAGCTTGCCGCCGTTGAAGTTCGGCGAACACGCCGGGAAAAACACTTCATCGAGCAATTCTTCCGCGTGCAATCCGGCATATTTGCCCAAGCTGCTGAAGCGGATGGCGACGTCCACGTCGTCGCGCGTGAAATCGGTCAGTGTGTTGGTCGAGAGCAGTTCCAGGTTGATTTCCGGATGCTCCTCGATAAACCCGCCGATCCGCGGCGTCACCCAGCGCGCTGAAAACGACGACAGCATCGACACCACCAGCCGGCGGTCCCGTTCGCCCGAGCGCAGGCGGCGCGTAGCGTCGGCGAGGGCAGAGAGCGCAGCGCGAACCTCGGTGGCGTATTGGCGGCCAATGTCCGAGAGGCGTACACGTTTGCCGTCGCGAGCAAATAGCGTGACGCCGAGATCGGCTTCGAGCGCTCGGATCTGATGGCTGACGGCGCCGTGGGTGACGAAGAGTTCGTCGGCGGCACGTGAAAAGCTTTCGTGACGCGCAGCGGCTTCGAAGGCGCGCAGCGCGTTGAGGGCGGGGAGTTGTCTGAGGTCCACGGGCGTTCACTCGAGTTGTCTATGTGAATTTATCTCACAAACCGAAGAAAATTGCTCGTTTTGCTTAAACGTATGCTGAGCCTATCTTATAGCCATCAACACGATTTTTGGCGGAGGCTGTCATGCGAGAAATATCCACAAGCATCACGTTTGAGATTGGCGATGGTGAAACTGTTCCGATGAAGATTGGCCGCAGTGTCCGGTTGGTCGTTCAGGGTGCGCCGGTGTGGGCTACACGTAGCAACGATACGGAAGACTACTGGCTCGTGCCGGGCGATTCGTTAAAGCTGCGTGAGCGTGAGCGGTTGTGGCTGAGCACGGAGAAAGGGCGCACCGCGCAGGTGGTGTTCACGTTGGCGCCGCGGCCGGATCAGCGGGCGATTGGATGGCTGGCGCGCGGGTTCGAGAAGCTTGCTGGACGGTTCCGGTCGGGATGGAGGACGGTTTAAGAGGGGTTTCTCGTTCGCACTCGGGTGGCGTTGTAGTTTGGCTCGCACTGACGGGCCGGGACGGGTAGGGCTTAGCGGTCGAGAATTGGTAGCCGGGTGCGGGGCTCGACCGCTGAGCTCCGCACCAGCCCCAAAAAATACCGTCCGTCGGCGCGAGTAACCGAACTTCGGTAAACTACTGGGACTATGTCCGCCCAGCCGGTAATAAATCCCCAGTCAGCGTCAATAGACGGCTCCGTCCCTAGCGCCTCGGCCCCCGCGGTCATTTTCCGCTGGCGCGGCCTTGAGCCCTATACACAAAGCTTCGACGCCATGCGCGCCTTCACGGAAACGCGCACGTCGGAGACAACCGATGAAATCTGGCTCGTCGAGCATCCGCCTGTTTTCACGCTAGGACTGGCCGGCGATCCCGCGCATCTGCTCAATCCCAATAGTGATATCCCGCTCGTCAAAGTCGATCGCGGCGGCCAGATCACCTATCACGGGCCCGGACAAGTCGTTGCCTACCTCCTGCTCGATCTGCGCCGCCGCAAACTCATGGTCCGCGAATTGGTGCATCGAATCGAGGCCGGCGTGATCGAAACGCTCGCATCGTATAATCTTGCAACGGAACGCAAGGAGCGCGCGCCGGGCATCTACGTCGCGCCAACGCCGTCGCAGCTCGCCCACGCAGGCGCAAAGATCGCAGCACTCGGGTTGAAAATCCGCAACGGCTGCAGTTATCACGGTGTGAGCCTCAACGTGAAAATGGATCTGCAACCGTTCCTCGCAATCAATCCGTGTGGCTACGCCGGCCTCGAGACCGTCGACATGGCAACACTCGGCGTGACAGCAGAATGGAACGACGTGGCTCAAACGCTGGCAGAAAACCTCACTCACCATATCGGCGGCCATCGCGCGACCGCCGCCCAACCGCAGAACGGCGTGGCCGTCTGAATGGACCGACCGAATGACTGACGTAACCGGAAATCTGGCTGGCAGCACCGCCGCATCAACGCCCGCTACTGCGCCCTACGACGCCACCGCCAAGCAAAAAGCGCAAGCGAAAACGGCGCGCATCCCGATCAAGATCATCCCGATCGAAAAGTTGAAAAAGCCGGAATGGATTCGCGTGAAGGCCGCAACGGGCAGTTCACGCTTCACCGAGATCAAGCAGATCCTGCGCGAACACAACCTCCATACGGTCTGCGAAGAAGCGAGCTGCCCGAACATTGGCGAATGTTTCGGCAAGGGCACCGCGACCTTCATGATCATGGGCGACAAATGCACGCGTCGCTGCCCGTTCTGCGACGTGGGCCACGGCCGCCCTGATCCCCTCGATGCCGACGAACCGCTGAACCTCGCCCGTACTATCGGCGCGCTGAAGTTGAAGTACGTGGTGATCACGAGCGTGGATCGCGATGACCTGCGTGATGGCGGCGCTGCGCACTTCGTGGAATGTATCCGGCAAGTGCGTGAGCATTCGCCGATGACGCGCATCGAAATCCTGACGCCGGATTTCCGTGGCCGTCTGGACCGCGCAATAGGCATCCTGACCGCTGCGCCGCCTGACGTGATGAACCACAATCTTGAAACGGTGCCGCGTCTGTACAAGGAAGCGCGTCCGGGTTCGGATTATGCGCATTCGCTGAAACTGCTGAAGGACTTCAAGGCGTTGCATCCGGAAGTGTCGACTAAATCCGGCTTGATGGTCGGCCTGGGCGAAACTGAAGAAGAGATTCTTCAGGTCATGCGCGACTTGCGCGCACACAACGTCGACATGCTGACGATCGGGCAGTATCTGCAGCCGTCCGAGCATCATCTTCCGGTGCGTGCGTACGTTCATCCGGACAGGTTCAAGATGTACGAGGAAGAAGCGTACAAGATGGGCTTCACGCACGCGGCCGTCGGCGCCATGGTGCGTTCGAGCTACCACGCGGATCAGCAGGCTCACGACGCCGGCCTGGTCGGCGCGATGTAAATCTTCTGGCTTGGTTGGTACGAAAAAACCCACGGAAACGTGGGTTTTTTTGTGAAACGGTACCTGGAGTGAGCCTGTCCGACGGGACTTTGCTTCTGCGCTTCTCGCTAAATAAGCCAGGAAAAAACATCAACGGTATTTGGTTTGTCGCAAAAGCCATTTGAGCAATCAGCGAAGACGGATTTTATTTGGGGGAACATCATCGGCACCTAGGGCGAAACAGACGTTCGACTTGACCGGGATTATTAGTATCCTTATACTTGGCTTTCAAAACTACGTATGAGTGGGTGCGAAAAACGTAGCGCCGCCTGGGTAACCAGGTCCCACCTGGAGTGGGAGTTCCACCGTAAGGTGGATAGAGAATCCCACATGCGACGGCTGCCGAAAGGCAGCCGTTGGTCATTCTGGGCTAGGATCGAATTGTTCGTCCTTCCACTGCCGCTCGCAGGATGCTCCGTAACATCACCTTCTTGGACTGTCTCTGGCGTTTAGTCAGGCCTTGGTCGAGCGTATAGGCTGATTGGATGCGGAGCAGTAGACGGTGTTTTCGAGTCTTATCTTTTTCCACTTCGAAGAAAACGGCATATAGAGACGGCTCGCCGAGTGCGTTCGTTGTTTCGACCGTCATGAAATTCGGTTGGCGCTCGTCAGCCACAATGATCCGCCTCGTTGGTAAACTCAGGACGAGGTCGCGCAACAGGCGTCGTGACGTCTGGTAGCGTTCAGGACACAACACTCGTTTTTCTCGCCCGTCGTCAAAAATTTCGAAGAGCGGTATATCTATGAGTGGGCGCGCGTCCCGAGCAAAGCTACGCGTAAAACAATGACAAGAAAAAAGCACGAGCACCGTCGATTGAACGCCCAAATCCAGGTCGCATTGAAAAGCAAACGGGTCGAAAATTTGACATCGAGCGCGTAAGTTTTGTAAGCGCTCCCATTCTATAGAACCGCCATCCTGCCAAGTCGCCTTCGCTAGTGGTCCGAACGAACTCAAGCATATCTGCGTTTTAAGCCTGATCCGATTGCCCGGAAAACGAGGTCGTTCAACCGCCCGTTCCAAAGCCCCAAAAACCTCGGGAAAGCCCGTAGATAAAGCGTCTAAGGGATAACCCGAATGCTGTCCGGATGGTCGGACGGTCCAATTCCCGAATTCCGGAAAGACGGATTTTTGCTGCTTCACGTCAACAAAAAACCCTTAAAAATCAACGTCAAATGCAAGTCAAAAACTGGCATCGACCTTGCAATATGAAGGGCTGGCCAGACGAGCCATAAAACAAGACAGGGAGACGATTCGATGCAACCCATCCCATCCAGCTTCATCTGATTTTGTCGACGCCAGACGCGCATCGCCGCAGCCTAGCGCCGGCGCGTTTTTGTCTCACCCCTTTGCTTTTTCGCCGACCATGCCCGGAACAACTGTGACAACCGTGAAGAAACCTTTTTATAAAGTCCTGTATGTGCAGGTGCTGTTGGCCATTGCCATCGGCATTGCGCTCGGGCATTTCTATCCTGCGCTCGCCACCGAGATGAAACCGCTCGGCGATGGCTTCATCAAGCTCATCAAGATGGTGATCGGCCCAATCATCTTCTGCACGGTCGTGACCGGGATTGCCGGCATGGAGGACATGAAGAAGGTCGGGCGTGTGGGCGGCAAGGCGCTTCTGTACTTCGAAGTCGTCTCCAGCTTCGCGCTTGTGCTCGGCCTGGCCGCGACCCACCTGCTGAAACCGGGCGTGGGCTTCAATATCGATCCGGCTACGCTGGACGCCAAGGCGGTCGCCTCGTACGCCGCGAAGGCGCACGGCCAGACGACCACCGACTTCCTGATGCACATCATTCCGGACACGATCTCGTCCGCGTTCGCGCAAGGCGAAATCCTGCAGATCCTGTTGGTCGCGCTGCTGTTCGGCGCGGTGCTGGCTACCGCCGGTGAGAAAGGCCGCGTGGTGACGAGCTTTATCGAAGGCTTGTCGCACATCCTGTTCGGCATCGTGCGCATCATTACGAAGCTGGCCCCGATCGGCGCGTTCGGTGCAATGGCGTTCACCATCGGCAAGTACGGCATTGGCTCGCTGGTACCCATGCTCAAGCTGATCGGCACGTTCTATCTGACGTCGATCGTGTTCGTGGTCGTCGTGCTCGGCGCAATTGCAAAAATGGTGGGCTTCAACATCCTGCGTTTCGTCGCGTACATCAAGGAAGAAATGCTGATCGTGCTGGGCACGAGCTCGTCGGAAGCTGCATTGCCGCAACTGATGCTCAAGCTCGAAAAGCTCGGCTGCTCGCGCTCGGTGGTGGGCCTCGTCGTGCCGACCGGTTATTCGTTCAACCTTGACGGCACCAACATCTACATGACGATGGCGGTGCTGTTCATCGCCCAGGCGACGAACACGGACCTGACGTGGACGCAGCAACTGACGCTGCTCGCGGTGACCATGCTGACGTCGAAGGGCGCAAGCGGCGTGACCGGCGCAGGGTTCATCACGCTGGCTGCCACGCTCGCTGTCGTGCCGACCATTCCGCTGTCGGGCATGGTGCTGATTCTTGGCATCGACCGCTTCATGAGCGAGTGCCGCGCGTTGACGAATATCGTGGGTAACGGCGTGGCGACGGTGGTTGTATCGGCATGGGAAAAGGAACTGGACCGCGACAAGCTGCGTGATCAGCTCAAGCGCGGCGCGGTGGATACCGAAGCCGAAACCGTGTCCTGATCGGGCGATGCAGCGGCTGGTCAAGCGCTGCTTACCCGGCATTCACGCGAAAGGGAATCAACAGCAATGAAAGCGGCGAAGCATTCGGTGGCGGATGCTTCGCCGCGTCCGTTTACGGGGGTATCGGCGAAGGCATCGGAGGAAGCCTCGTTCGAAACCGCGTTCGAAGCGGCGCGTGCCACAATCGGGGGTCTCCATCGTCTGGAACCCGTTCACGTGACGCGGCGTTTGGTCGTTTTCCTGCTTCTTCTGGCGGCACTTGCCGGCGTGTGCGCGCTCACGTGGAGCATCGCGTGGCAGCGTGGCCTGGACACGTTGCGTCAAAACGCGGCGGCGCGTGTCGACCGCACGACGGCCGAGCTGAAAAGCACGCTAGACCGTTACGAATATCTGCCTTATCTGCTCTCGCGCCATCCGTTCGTGCAGGAAGTCCTCGCCGATCCGAACCCGCAATTCGCCGCACGCGCGGATCGTTATCTCGCCGACCTGAACACGCACGCGCGTGCCACGGCGACCTACATCATCCAGTCGAACGGGCGCTGCGTGGCGGCGAGCAACTGGAATGGCCCGGATAGTTTCGTGGGCGCGGAATACCTGTTCCGGCCGTATTTCGTCGATGCCGTCAAAGGCGGCACAGGCCGCTTTTTCGGGCTCGGCACGATCTCGCGCGAGCCCGGTTATTTCATCTCGCAGCCGGTATTCAAAGAGGGCACGCGGGACATTATCGGCGTGGCGGTGGTCAAGCTGAACCTGGAATGGCTGCAAGGCGCTGATGCTTCCGAGCCGCTGCTCGTCACCGACGATCACGGCGTGATCTTTCTGTCGTCAGTGCCGGCGTGGAAATATCACACGCTGCGGCCGTTGCCGAAGGACATCGAAGCGTCGGTGTATTCCGCTCGGCAGTACGCGCAGCATCCGATTACCGCGCTGCCGATGACCGTCGTGCGCACGCTCGAAGGCGGCGCGCAAATCGTGCGCGTGGGAGGCGGGCGCGACGCGCCGAGTTTTCTCGCCACGCAGCGCGCGCTCGGCGAGCCCGATTGGCACTTGATCACGATGGTGTCGCTCGATCCAGCGGTCGATGCCGCGTGGAGCGCGACGATTGTGACGGCGCTGGTGTTTGTGTCGTTGTGTTTGCTCGCGTTCTACTGGCGCATGCGGCGTGTGCGTGTGCGTGAAATGATCCGCAGCCGCGCACTGTTGCAGACCGCCTATGCCGAGCTGAATGAGCGGGTGGCGGAGCGGACGGCGGATTTATCGGAGGCGAACGTGTTGCTGACCAAGGAGGTGAGCGAGCGCACGCGGGCCGAACAGGACTTGCGCGCGGCGCACGACGAGCTGATCCAGGCGAGCAAACTGGCCGCGCTGGGGCAGATGGCGGCGGGCATTACGCATGAGTTGAACCAGCCGCTCGCCGCGTTGCGCAGTTTCTCCGACAACACTCGCGTGCTGATCGAACGCGGCGATCACGTGGCCGCACATGAGAATCTCGAAGCGATTGCCGCGCTGACCGAGCGCATGGGAAAGATCACGAACCAGCTGAAGTTATTCGTGGCGAAGGCGCGTCCGAAAAACGCGCGTACCGATGTTGGCCGCGCATTGCGCAACGTGCTCGCCATGTTGCAGCCGCGCATGAAGAACGTGGTGCTCGCCTTCGATGCCAACGAACGCGCCGATTCCAGCCCGCCGCTGTATGTGCGCTGCGAGGATCTGCGGCTCGAGCAAATCCTGATCAACCTGATTGGCAACGCGTTGGACGCGGTGGTCGCGTGCGATGTTCCTCGTATCGAGATTGAGTTGATGAGGCACGAAACAACGGTCGACATCGTGGTGCGCGACAACGGGCCGGGCATTCCACCGGATGTACTGCCACGCCTTTTCGAGCCGTTTTTCACGACGAAGGAAATGGGCCACGGATTGGGCCTGGGGTTGGCGATTTCATCGGCTATCGCGCGGGATTACGGCGGCACGTTGGTCGCACGCAACCTGGTCCCGCAGATGGAAGTGGATGGGCCCGAGGGCGGCACGCAGGCTGACGCGGATCGCTCGCACGGGGCAGAATTCGTGATTACGCTGCATCGGGCGTGACGAGAGCGCGACCGAGGGCAGCAGCACGCCCGACATGCTGAGAAAATGCCATCACGCTCAGCGTTTCGCGCTGGAAGCAGTCGCGCTGAAAGCGGCAACACGAAGCAATACCCGCAGGAGTAAAAACCCATGACCGCAGGCCTTCAGGTGATCTTCATCGAAGACGATGAACTGGTACGCCGCGCAAGCGTGCAAAGCCTCCAGCTCGCGGGCTTCGACGTAACCGCATTCGGGAGTGTGGAAGGAGCATCGCGCCTGATCGATGCCAGCTTCCCCGGCGTGATCGTGAGCGACATCCGTTTGCCGGGTGCGAGCGGCCTCGACCTTCTGGCTCAATGCCACGAACGGGCGCCCGAAGTACCGGTCATCCTTGTGACAGGCCACGGCGATATCTCGATGGCCGTCCAGGCCATGCGCGACGGCGCCTACGATTTCATCGAAAAACCTTTCGCGTCGGAGCGGTTGATTGAAGCGGTTCGCCGCGCGCTGGAACGTCGTACTCTGGTGCTGGAAAATCGTGCGCTACGGCGTGAACTCGCGGGCCAGAGCAGCGTGGCGCCAAAGATCATCGGACGCAGCCCGGCGATTGAACAGGTGCGCAAGCTGATCGCGAACGTTGCACCAACCGATGCCTCCGTGCTGATCAATGGAGACACCGGCGCCGGCAAGGAGCTGATCGCGCGCAGCCTGCACGATTTGTCACCGCGCCGGGACAAACCGTTTATCGCGGTGAATTGCGGCGCGTTGCCAGAGCAGATGTTCGAGTCAGAGATGTTCGGTTACGAGGCCGGCGCGTTTACCGGTGCGCAGAAACGCCGCATCGGCAAGCTCGAACATGCATCGGGCGGCACGCTGTTCCTCGATGAGATCGAAAGCATGCCGCTTGCATTGCAAGTGAAATTGCTTCGCGTGCTGCAGGACGGAGTGCTGGAGCGGCTGGGTTCGAATCAGCCGATCCGCGCGAATTGCCGCGTGATCGCGGCGGTGAAGGGCGATATGACGGAGCACGTCGCGGCGGGTACGTTCCGGCGCGACCTGATGTATCGGCTAAACGTAGTGACAATCACGCTGCCGCCGCTGGCCGAACGCCGCGAAGACGTGGTGCCGCTGTTCGAGCATTTCTTGCTCGATGCCGCCGTGCGATACGAGCGCCCCGCGCCGTTGCTCAACGATCGCCAGCGAGCAGAGCTGATGCAGCGCGACTGGCCGGGCAATGTGCGCGAACTGCGCAACGCGGCGGACCGGATGGTGCTCGGTATCATCGATGAAACCGGTATCCCGCTCGATGCCGCGACGCAATCGCTCAAGGAGCGCACCGAGCAGTTCGAACGCGCGGTGATTGGAGAAGCGTTGGAGCAGTGCGGCGGCGTGGTGGCCGCGGCGGCCGACCGGCTGCAACTCGGCAAGGCCACGCTCTACGAAAAGATCAAACGCTATGGACTGGCGGCGAAGGGTGAGGTTGAGCGGTAGGCGAGGCAATGCTCTGCGTATTTTTCCCAGCTAAAAAGCAAAACGCCCACCGATGAATTCGGCGGGCGTTTTGCTTTGAACGTGTAACCAGTCAAGCCGAACCAGCTTCAGACTGCGTTCAGTGCTTTGTCGAGAAGCGCATCGAGTTCCGCGAACGTCGGCTCACCCACGTAACGCTTCAGGATCTTGCCGTCCTTATCCACGACAAACGTGGTCGGCGTCAATTGCACATTGCCGAACTGCTTTGCGGCGCTGCCGTCGTCCATCGCAACCTTGAACGGCAGGTTGCGCGTTTGCGCGTAGTTGGTCACGTACATCGGGGCGTCGTATTTCATCGCCACCGCGACGAATTCCAGGCCGCGGCCCTTGAAGCGGTTGTACGTGTCGACCATGGCCGGCATCTCTTTCATGCAGGTTTCGCAGTCGGTCGCCCAGAAGTTGATCAGGTAGACCTTGCCCTTGAGATCCGTCGACGTCGAGATCTTCTGACCCGACAACAGCGTGAACGTCGCGTCCGGAACGCGTTGCTGACCGCCGAACGCAAAATAACCGGTGCACGCGATCACGCCGGCGACAACCGCCATCACGATGTAGCGCAGCGGGCTCTTGCTGCGCCCCGGTGAAACCTGTGAATTCTCTGACATGGAAACCTCGAGCGTGCTCGGTTCGTACTTGATTCGTACTTGGCTAATTCGCTACAACGCCAGCGTGACTGGATGGACCGCATTTTAGCCCCAATCTCGAAAAGGCGTTCTGCGTGCGGCGCGCTGTGAGCCGTTTGCAAGGCGACGCGCAATCTCGGGCGAAACGCGCCGTCAACGATTTCAGCTCCGGCAGCGGATAATCACGTTTTTCCTCGCTGCTTTTCTCATGATCCGATCTTTTTTGCGTGCCTTGAAACGCGCTTTTCCTCATGCCGCCGTGCCTTCTCCGCGCACGCTGGTTAAATCGGCCGCTTCGACAACCACGCTTCTGTTCACCGCCGCTGCGCTGCTGGCCTGCACGCCGGCCTACGACTGGCGCACGATCCAGAACAACGACGACGCGTACGAAGTTACCTTTCCGGCGAAACCACGTTCTGACGCCCGCGATATCGACGTTGCCGGCAAACCGATGCATATGAAGATGCAGATGGCCGAGGCGGGCGACGCGGTATTCGCCGTCGGTACGGTTGACTTGCCGGACGCCGACCCTGCAACCCAGCGCGCTGCGCTCGATTTTCTTCAGCAAGGACTGGCGCGCAATCTCAATGCCGCGCCCGCTGCGCACCCTGTTGATATTGAAGTGGCGGCAGGCGGACGTTTGTCCGGCACGGAAATCACCGTCAGCGGGACGAGCGAGGTGACCGCTAACGACCAAAAGAGCGAAGCGCGTCAGATCCGGGCGCGTTTCATTGCCAAGGGTTCACATGCTTACCAGGTCGCAATCGTCTCAACCAAAGCGCCGCCGCCCGATCAGATCGATCAGTTTTTTTCCTCGTTCAAACTTTTTTAAGTATTTGCCCCGAAGCGCATCCATTCGTTCGCCGATATTTCGCAAATTGAACGACGCGCAGCAAACGTTTCGAGTCTGAGAAATCGCACAAGCATTTACAGCTAAAACTAGGATTTATCTCAGTTTTTTGAACTATCCACAGAGGCTGTGGATAACTTTGTGGAAAACTTCGCTGCGCCCTCGCCAAGTGCCCGTCCGACGCGGCTTTCCTTACTTTGCCTTGATTCAGTGCAGCGGAAAATAGTTAATAAAATCAAAGGTCTGACGATCATTGACAAAATGAGTGTTTGGTCAGATGTTAGAGAAACAAAGAACGATGCAATGTGCATAAGTCAAGTCTTGACAGCCGATTTTTCTTTTTGGGGGCGTCGAGGTTCAGTACCGGTTTATGCAGTCGCGAACGCCCGCCGATATTGAATCGCTTCGGCGAGGTGAGTCGCGGTTGGTGAATCGGCTGCCGCGAGATCGGCGATCGTGCGCGCCACTTTCAGAACACGGTAATACGCCCGTGCCGACCAGCCGAAACGTTCACCGGCTTCCCTAAGCAGGGCCTCTCCGGTGGCATCGAGCTGGCATACAGCGTCCACCTCGCGTCCGTCCAGTTCTCGGTTCGTCTTTCCCTGCCGTTCGAGTTGCCGGTCGCGCGCGTCGGCGACACGCCGCGCAACGATCGCGCTGGTTTCGCCAACCGATGCACTCCTCCCCGACAATTCCGCTGGCGACAATGCGGGCAATTCGATCTGTATATCGATGCGATCGAGCAGCGGCCCGGATAATTTGCGCAGATAACGCGTGGCGACGTCGGGCGTGCACCGGCAGCGGCCGTTCGGATCGCCGCGCCAGCCGCACGGACAGGGATTCATGGCTGCGACCAATTGACACGCCGCCGGAAAATCGGCCTGATGCGCCGCACGCGAAATAGTGATGCGGCCGGCCTCTAACGGTTCGCGTAGCGTTTCGAGCACTTTGCGGTCGAATTCGGGCAGTTCGTCGAGGAACAGCACGCCGAGATGCGCCAGCGTGATCTCGCCGGGTTGCGGCGGATTTCGCCCACCTACCAGCGCAACGGAACTCGACGAATGATGCGGCGCGCGAAACGGTCGCTGGCGCCATTGCGAGGGCGAAAATCCGAGCATGCTGGCGGAGAGAATAGCCGCCGACGACAACGCTTCGTCATCGGTCATGGGCGGAAGAAGGCTAGGTAGCCGGGCAGCGAGCATTGACTTACCCGCGCCGGGCGGCCCGACCATCAGCAGATGATGTCCGCCCGCTGCCGCAACCTCAAGCGCGCGGCGTGCGCCGGGATGGCCGATCACATCGACGAGATCGGGCAACGGCGCGCGCCTGCGCAGCGGGGAATCAGGCGCCGCGCCGCGGACAGGCGTAAGACGGCCATCGACCGAACCACTGAGGTGTGCACACAAAGCGGGCAGATCGGCTGCCCCGAATACATCGATACCCGGTACGAGCGCTGCTTCTGCCGCACTCCCCAGAGGCAGATAGATTTCGGGCATACGGGGATCGGTATCGCGGATGGACACGCCTTCGAGCGCCGACCCGGTGCGCGCATATTGCCGTGCCGCGCCGCAGGCCATGGCGAAAGCGCCGCGCATTGGACGCAGTGCACCGGTCAGCGACAACTCCCCGGCGAACTCGCGATGCAGCAGCGCGTCGGCCGGAATCTGGCCGCTCGCCGCAAGAATGCCCAATGCGATCGGCAGGTCGAAGCGGCCGGATTCCTTCGGCAGGTCGGCAGGAGCGAGATTGACGGTGATGCGGCGAACCGGGAAATCGAAACCGCAATTCTGGAGTGCTGCACGCACCCGCTCGCGGCTTTCACGCACTTCGAGATCGGGCAAGCCGACGATTGAAAACGAAGGTAATCCATTGGCGAGATGAACCTCGACGGTCACCTCGGGCGCGCGCCCAAGGGCGGGCGCGCGGCTGCGCACCACGGCAAGCGACATGATTTTTTCCCCGCTGCCGTTGCCTCGCACATTCGAGGCGCCGGCTTAATGATCCAACATCACGGCTCGCTTAGCCGATGACACGCTTTAGAACATCTGGACTTCAGTCCTGGACACTAGACGAACTCGACGACGGTCCGCCGCCCAGTTTTGCTTCCAGTTGCGCGACGCGTTGTTCCAGTTCCTCGAGCCGGGCGCGCGTACGCACGAGCACTTGCGTCTGGGTATCGAATTCTTCACGCGTCACCAGGTCCAGCTTCGAAAAACCCTGGGACAGCATGGCTTTCATGTTCCGTTCAATGTCCTTTGCCGGCGAATTCTTAAGCAATTCGCTCATCTTGGCCTGGAAGTCATTGAATACGTCGTTCGGTTGTTTCATGCGGTTTTCCTCTTGCGCACCATAAAAGTGCATTCATTGTTAGCTCAGTGCTCCGGCAAACCGGATGATCCATTTTGGTGCGTACTCCAGCGGACTACGAGAACCGCAACACCTCCGCGCGACGTCATCCTGCGCTTCGGAACACACGACCTTGCGAGCACTCTAGCAACGATCCACGGTGCGCGCCAGCGAACGCAGGCGATGCTGGCCATCCGGTCTACGCCCACGCACACATGCTATTTGAGCCCCTTCGACCGATCGTGGACACGCGCATGGCATACGAGTTGCATATGTGCCCCGGGCCTTGTCCGTGCGCGCTTTTCCGGGCGGTCGGCAATGCGGTGCGGCGCATCGGATGCCGCTCGCGGCGGACATGAGGCAACGAGGGGATCAGACATGGGACCAGATTAAAGCGCTAAAGCGCCAACTCTGTTCGACACACAGCGAGGGATACATGAAGCTCATTACCGCAATCATCAAGCCGTTCAAGCTCGACGAAGCACGCGAAGCGTTGTCGGCTATTGGCGTCTCGGGCATCACCGTGACCGAGGTAAAAGGCTTCGGCCGCCAGAAGGGCCACACGGAGCTGTATCGCGGCGCCGAGTACGTGGTCGATTTCCTGCCGAAAGTGAAGATCGAAGCGGCGGTCTCTGACGACATCGTCGACCAGGCGATCGAAGCGGTCGAGCGTGCGGCCCGCACAGGCAAGATCGGCGACGGCAAGATCTTCGTCACCCCGATTGAACAAGTCATTCGTATTCGCACCGGTGAGACCGGCGCGGACGCTCTCTAAGAAAAGAAACGGCGATAAGAGGAAACAGAAGAATGCGTAAATTATTGATGTCCTTGTTGATGGCGGGGTCGCTGCTTGGAGTCAGCGCCGGCACCGTGATGGCGCAGGATGCCTCCGCGCCAGCGGCTGCATCCGCCGCGGCTTCAGACACGACCGCGGCAGCACCTGCAAGCGCACCAGATACAGCCAGCGCGGCAATGGCAGCATCGGCGGCCGCTCCGGCTTCCGGCGCATCCGATGCCGCAGCCGCACCCGCCGCACCGACGGAACCGTTCTCTGTTGATTCATCGAAGATCAATTCGGGCGACACCGCCTGGATGCTGACTTCGACCGCCCTCGTGTTGTTCATGACGATCCCGGGCCTCGCGCTGTTCTACGCGGGCATGGTCCGCAAGAAGAACGTGCTCGCAACCGTGATGCAGAGTTTCGCGATCTGCTGCCTGGTCACGATCCTCTGGACCGTGGTGGGCTACAGCCTTGCGTTCACGCCGGGTAACGCGTTCATCGGCGGCTTCTCGCGGGTGTTCCTGCACGGCATGAACTACATCCA
>Ga0302226_10000717_pt1 | contig 26525 bp, 27 predicted proteins | sample II_Palsa_E3_3_FD_193524 | JGI IMG/M metagenome (GOLD analysis project Ga0302226, IMG submission 193524) | Peat permafrost microbial communities from Stordalen Mire near Abisko, Sweden - II_Palsa_E3_3 | ecosystem: Environmental > Terrestrial > Soil > Palsa > Peat permafrost | place: Sweden...
TGGGACGAGCTGGTGTAGCTGAACTGCTCGTTGGGCATGACGAAGATCGTCTCGATCATCGGCTGAAGGTGCCGGTTCATGAGCGCCATGTTGAACTCAAACTCAAAGTCGGAGAGCGCGCGGAGCCCGCGCATGATCGCGTCCGCCTTCTGCTCCCGGGCGAAGTCGACCAGGAGGCCGCCGAAGATCGTCGCGGTGACATTTGGGAACGCGGCGACATTGGGAAGGACCATCGCGAGGCGCTCCTTCGCGGAAAAGAGGGGCTCCTTCCCGGGGTTGTCGGCTATCGCGACCGTGACGCGGTCGAAAAGGCGCGCGGCGCGCGACAAAACATCGAGGTGCCCGCACGTGATCGGGTCGAATGTTCCGGGATAGATGCAGTGACGCATGGGGGGCCACAGGAAACGACGTATCGCCGCGGCTGGCGAGCGCGTTCCTCTCCGATGTTGCCTTCGCCGGGCCCCGGGATGTCCTTATCGGCGGCGAATGAACCTTCCCAACGTCATCACGCTCTCCCGCATTCCGCTGATGTTCGTTATCGTCGGGCTCATGTATTACACATGGCCCGGCGCGGCCACGCTGGCGTTCCTCCTCTTCATCGGCGCGGCGGTGGGCGACTGGTACGACGGGTACCTGGCGCGCACGCGCGGCCTCGTCTCGAATTTCGGCAAGCTCATGGATGCCATGGCGGACAAGATCATGGTCATAGGCATCGTGATCGCGCTCGTGGACAAGCACGAGATTCCCGTCGCGCTCGCGCTGATCACGCTGTGCCGGGAGTTCCTCGTTACCGGGATGCGCATGGTGGCGGCGTCCAAGGGCGTCGTTGTCGCGGCTGACTCGGGAGGGAAGTCCAAGACGGTCACGCAGCTCATCGCCCTGGGCTTCTTCCTGGGGGCCCCCATGGTGTCACAGGACGGGTTCTACCTTTTCCACTGGGACGCGTCCCGGTTCGTCGAGGTCGTCGTAAAGGTGGGCTTCATCATCTTCGTCGCCGGGATGGCCCTTTCGGTCTGGTCGGGCTACCGCTACATCTCGAGGAACGCGCGGCTCGTTTTCGGCGACGACCGGCTGACGCCATGAATTTCGAGCAGCCTAGATGGACGAGGTCGCTGGCCACCCCGGTCGTGCTTGCGTGGGCGACGCTGGGGCCGGTGGGCACGAACTTTCCGGCTCCGGGAACGTGGGGCTCGGTGGCGGGACTGGTCTATTTCCTCCTTGGCTTCCGCTACATGGGAGTGACCGAGAACCTGGTGGTGAGCGCCGTCGGGGCCTACGTCGCCATCGCGTTCTGCGGGGAGGCGGAGATCCGCCTGGGGAAGCGCGATCCGTCCGAGGTGATCCTGGACGAGGTCGTCGCGATGCCGCTCTGTTTTCTCGGGTGGCAATGGCTCGTGGGGCCGGTTCCCGCGTGGGCCGTCCTGCTGGCGGGATTCGCGCTCTTCAGGCTGTATGACATCTGGAAGCCGTGGGTGATCGACTCGCTGCAAAGCCTCCCGGGGGGGTGGGGCGTCGTCCTGGACGACACGGCGGCCGCCCTGGCCACCTGCGCCACGCTCCACCTGGCGCACGCGATATGGGTGCTGGCGTGACGGCTCCCCGCGCCGTCAGGGAAGCGCGACCAGGCCCTCGGCGGCCACCTTGAGCAGCAGGCCCTGGCGAAGCACGTCGACGGAGATGACGACCCCGAGCGGGTTGGACGAGTCGTCCACCTGGCCCTCGAGGCCGTGGAGGGGACCTCCCACGACGCGGACGCGCCGCCCGCGGGTAAGCAACGGGATCACGGTCAGCTCGACCCCGGTGGCGACGATCCTGCGGACATCCTCAAGCTGCCTAAGGAACGTCGGCTCGTCGTCGACCGTTATCGCGCGGGCGAGGAGCTCCTGCTGGTATATCCGGGATTTGCCGGAAGCGGGGACCCGGGCGAAGACGTAGCCGGGGAACAGCGGCTTGGTGAACCGCTTGGTCCCGCTCGGGTAGCGCCGGATGCTCGAAACCAGGGGGAGGTAGTGCTCGAGGGCCTCGGCGCCCAGCAGCGCCGCGAACTTCTTCTCGCAGCGCGGCCTTGTGTGGCACACGTACCAATCCCCGCCGGCGGCCGCGGTGCTCACGCCCGCAGGAGGAAGCGGATGGCGGCGTGGTAGCCCTCGAGCCCGAGACCGGTTATCACCGCCGTGCAGGCCGGCGCCGTCAGGGAGGTGTGCCTGAACTCCTCCCTCTTGTAGATGTTAGAGATGTGGACCTCGACGGCGGGAAGGTGGGCGCCCAGCAGCGCGTCGCGAAGCGCGACGCTCGTGTGCGTGAACGCGCCGCCGTTGATGACGATCCCGTCGAACTTCGTGTCCGCCAGCGTGGCTATCCGGTCGATGAGCTCGCCCTCGTGGTTGGACTGGAAAAACTCAAGCGAGGCCCTGTCGCCGAATTCCGCGCGCAGCGCCTTCTCCAGGTCGCCCAGGGTCGCGCTCCCGTAGATTTCCGGCTCGCGCTTGCCGAGGCGGTCGAGGTTGGGGCCGTTGAGTATCGCGATTTTCTTCATCGTCTGCCTATAGGGGATTTTCGGTCGCAATGAACTCCCACGGCAACCCAAACTTTGCCGAAAGCTCGGCAGCGAGGGCCCTGACTCCATGGACCTCCGTCGCGTAATGCCCGCAGAGGTAGAGGTTGAGCCCCTGCTCCTGCGCCACGTTGAACCACTCCTCGCGAAGCTCCCCGGTGACCAGCGTTGCGGCTCCGGACGACAAGAGCGCCGGCATCGCGCCGTTGCCGCTGCCGCTGCAGAACGCCACCTCGGCCGGATTCGCCGGCCCGAACTCGATGGCGATCACCCGGGGATAGAGCGATTCGAGCTTCCTTCGCAGCTGCGCGCGCGAGAGCCGGCACGTCGCGATGCAGCCGATGTCGCCGCCGTCGTTCGGCAGGAAGCCGCGGCGCGGCCGCAGGCCGAGCTGGCGCGCGAGGAGCGCGTTGTTCCCGAGCTTTGGATGCGAGTCGAGCGGCAGGTGGCTCGAATAGAGCGCGCAGTTGCCCCCGATGAGGGCGGCCACGCGCGCGTGCGCCGCGCCGGTGAGCGGCCGGGGCATGTCCCAGTACATGCCGTGGTGGACGATGAGGAAATCCACGCCGGCCGCGACGGCGTGGCGGAAGGGGACGAGGCCGGCGTCCACCGCGGCGCCGATCCGGGTGACGCGGCCGTCGTTGGCGACCTGCAGGCCGTTGAAGGCCCCGGGGGCGTCCTTGAACGCCGCGGAGCGGGTCCGCTTGTCGCAGTACGCCGCGAGTTCGGTGAGGTTGGGCATCGGCTAGGCGCCTATCCGGCAGCTATGTGCGCTAAAGCCCGCGCCGAAACTCACGAGCCAAAAATCTCCGCCGGGTCCCGGCGGGCCCTCCTTCAGCGTCTCCTCCAGAGCGAACATCACCGACGGACTGCTCATGTTGCCGTTGTCCCGGAGCGTGCGCGCGCTGGCGCCGAGGGCGTGCGGCGCCACGACCGGCGCGATCGCCTCGAGCACGTCGCGCCCGCCGGGATGCGCCACGACACGGGAGACCGGCCGCGGCCCGCGCTCGCCCCAAAGGCGCCCGACTGCCTCCGCGGCGAGCTCCGGGACCGAACGGTCCAGGAGGTTGCGGAGCTTGCCGTTGCGCTGCTCGAAGCGGAGCTTGTCCCGCTCGGCTGGGAGATGCAGCGAATCAAAGTCAAACGCCCGCGCGCCAGACGTGCCGGGCGTCGAGCGCCAGATCGACGCAGCCGCGCCGTCGCTGAAAAGGCAGGCGCTGACAAGGACGCCCGGGTCGTCGTCCAGGTAGAACGCGGCGGAGCAGATCTCTACCGCGATGCAGGCCACGATGGCGCCGGGGCGGGCGGCGAGCAGGTGGCTCGCGGCCCGAAGCGTGGGTATCGCCGCGCCGCAGCCGAGCCCGACAAGGTCGTGCAGGATCGCATTGGGACGGATGCCCAGGTCCTCCGCCACGTAGCTGGTGAGGCCGGGGCAGAGGTATCCCGTGCACGTGCAGATGAGCAGTGCGTCGAGCTCGCCGGGCCTCACCCCGGCCCGCCGCAGCGCCTCGGTCAGGGCGCGGCCGGCGAGCCTGGGCGCCTCGTCGCGAAAGGCATGGTTAAGCTCGTCGGGCGTGCGGTCGAAGACGCGGTCGATGTCCGGCATCGCGAAATGCCGGCGGTCGATGCCGTGGTCGCCCTTGAGGATGCTGTGCAGTATGAGCATCGAGCGCTTCTTCAGGCGCGAGCGCACGCCGGACCGCTCGGCGATCCCCCAGCATTCCGGCTGCGTGAACGTGGCGGGTGGGACTGCCGTGGCGAGGGCGTGAAGGAACATGCGGGGTGGACTCTAGTGGAGCGCCGCGTAGAAGGCGCGGAAGGGAACAAGCCGGAAGCGCACCAGGGCCGCGAGCACCGACTGGCGCCTCGGCTCGAGGAAAAAGGGATGGAGAAGGGATGCGACCAACAGGCGCCGGCCAAACCTCCGGCGCTGCGAGTCGGCGATGGCCCGGACGGACTCGCCCCAGCTCGCGCGGCCCGAGGAGTAGGCGCGCAGCGGCTCCACCGCCAGCGCCGCGCCCTGCAGCGCCATCGCGAGCCCGTTGCCCGTGAAGGGCGGAATGCTGGCGCACGCGTCGCCTATCCAGACGCGGTCGGAGCCCGAGACCCTCCGGTCGCCCAGGGGGGCGGCCGTGACGCAGAATGTGGCGGGATCGACCTGCGCCGCGCGGAGGCGGTCCGCCAGCGCGCCCAGGCCGGAGGCCGCCAGGTACGACAGGATCAAGTCGGCGCCGCGGGGCTCGAGCGGGCGCTGGGCGAAGATGCCGCACACATTGACGGCCCCCGTCTCCACGTTCGAGAGCCCGACATAGGCCCGGTCGCCCAAGTGCACCTCGAAATCATTGACCAGTGCCAGGTTGCGGACATGGACCTTGAGGCCGACCCAGAAGGGGCCCTTGCGCTTGCGTCCCGCCGCGAACACGCGGCCGGGAGGGGTCTCGCCCTCGGGCACGCGGGTGTCGGTTCGCAGGATACCTCCCGCCGAGACAAACGCCCGGGCCACGCGCGCGTCGAGCGCGTGCCGGCTGATTCCCCATGCAGGGGCGGGCAGCGCGAACGGGCGCATCGGCCGCCCGCGGAGATGGTAGGTCACCGAGCGGTGGGGGCGGGCGTCCGCCAGGAATTCGCCCATCCCGAGGGAGGCGGCGGTTCGGTCGTCCAGCCCCGCGATGAACTCCCCGCACACGCGGTGCCGCGGATACGCCCCGGCCTCGAAGACCGTCACGGGCACCCCGGCCCTGCTCAGCGCGAGCCCCGCCGAGAGACCCGCGAGGCCCCCGCCGACGATTTCAAGCGGGAGCAGGGATTTCATCCTCGGCGGACGGCCACCGTCCGGTTCGCCCCGAGCGCGGTGGTCACGCACGAATAATGCCAGCTGCCGTCGTCGAGGCCGAGAAGGCGGGGCAGCTCGTCCCCGCGAAAACCGGCGTTCACGCTCACGTGGGCGTCGTGCAGGGTCACGTGGTTGACCCCGAGCAGGGGGGCGAATGCGGCCGTGGCGATCTGCGAGATGCGGCGCCTCGAGGGCTCGGAGGCGACGATGACGCGCGCCGCCTGGCGAAGCCTCCCCCCGAGCTCCGCAAGCTCGGCATCGGTGAACTGGTGGAAGATCAGGTTGCCGATGACGGCAGGATAGCGCCCGTACCCGTCGAACGCGCGCAGGTCGGCCGTGTGCCACTCCCGGCAAGCCGGCCACGCCTGCGGCCGCGGCCAGAGGTCGAGGCCGTCGACCGAAAGGCCCCGGGAGGCGAGCCTTCCCGCCAATTCCCCCATCCCTGCGCCAAGCTCCAGGATGCGCTCGCCGCCGCGAACCAGCGGCGGCAGCGTCCGCTCGAACCAGGCCTGGTTGCGCATGATCCGGTTTATGATGCGAAGGTCGCGGCGGTTGTGGATCGCGTCCGGATGGTCGGGAGGCAACGAATCAAGCATCTCGGGCAGGCAGGCTCGCAACATGGAGTCGAAGATTGCCCGACTGCTCGCGCGTGTCCAGAGTCCGGCCGAAACAAATGAGCGCCGCCAAGAACAGCCCGGTCGACCTGATCGCAGAGGCCGCGAGGAGATTCCCGCGGCGCCCGTCGTGGGACGAGTATTTCATGGCGACCGCGGTGCTGATCGCGACGCGCTCGAACTGCGAGCGGCTGCATGTCGGGTGCGTGATCGTCGCCGGCGGCGACCGCAGGAACCGGCTCGTGGCCGCGGGCTACAACGGGTTCCTTCCCGGGACGCCCCACGTCTCGCGCGTGCGCGCCGGCCACGAGCAGGCCACGGTCCACGCCGAGCAGAACGCGGTCGCCGACGCGGCGAGGCGCGGCAGCCCTGTCGAGGGCTGCATCGCCTACGTCACCCATTATCCCTGCGTCAGCTGCGCCAAGATGTTCGCGGCGTCCGGGATCGCCGAGATCCGCTTCCGGACGGACTACCGCAACGACCCGCTGGTCGAACGGCTGATGTCCGACGCCGGCGTCAAGGTGCTGAAGCTCTGAGGCCCGGGACGACACCATGAGGGAAAGCATCCATCGCAAGGGCAAGTCGCTCGCGGGCTCCATCCTCCTGGCCCATCCCGTGCTCCGCGACCCGAATTTCCGCCGGACGGCCGTCCTCATGTCGACCCACGGCCCCGACGGCGCGATGGGTGTCGTCCTCAACCGGCCGCTCGAAAAGCGCCTGGGCGAGCTCAAGGGCGACTTTGCGTTCGGCCCCCTGTCCGAGACCCCGATCTTCGCCGGCGGCCCCGTGCAGACCGACCAGCTGATCCTGGCGGCCTGGAAGTCGAGCGGCGACTCCTTCCAGCTCCACTTCGGGATCGATCCGGAGAAGGCGATTCAGATGCTCTCGGACACCTCGATCCGACTCCGCGCCTACCTCGGCTACTCCGGATGGACCGCGGGGCAGCTCGAGAACGAGCTCAAGGGCGGGACCTGGATCATCGCCAGCCCCCCGGCCGACCTGTTCGAGCGCCCGATGCAGGAGGGGCTGTGGCGCACCCTGCTCGGCGAGGAGGGCGACCAGTGGCGGATCCTGGCCGACGAGCCCGACGAGCCGGGGAAGAACTGAGTTGACAGGGTGGGTGTCCGCTCTCTGTTTTGGTGCCTTTTATGAAAGTCGTTTCCTCTATCAAATCCGCCAAGAAGCGTCACCCGGACTGCCAGGTTGTCCGCCGGCGGGGCAAGATCTACGTCATCAACAAGACCGACCCGCGCTACAAGGCGCGCCAGGGCTGACACTTAACGCCATTTTCCACGTGAAATCCGAAGGCCATCCGACACTCAACCCGGTCTGCTTCCTCGATGTCGCAACCGGCAAGAGATTCCTGACGCGCTCCACCATGAAGTCGGCCCGCAAGGAGTCGATCGACGGCCAGGAGTATTACGTTGTCCTGCGCGACGTGACGATGGACTCGCATCCCGCCTTCACCGGCGAGAAGCGCCTCGTCGACACGGCGGGTCGCGTCGAGAAGTTCACGTCCAAGTTCAAGCGCAGCACGAAGAAGTAGTCCCGGGGTATTGAAGCTCATCTGCTTTGACTGCGACAGCACGCTGAGCTCGATCGAGGGGATCGACGAGCTTGCGCGCCTTCGCGGGCCCGAGGCCCTCGCCTTCGTCGAGGCGCTCACGGAGGACGCCATGAACGGGAGGATCCCGATCGAGGATATCTTCGCTCGGCGCCTCGATCTCATCCGGCCGGGCGCCCGGGAGGCGGCGATCGTGGGCCGGCGCTACATCGAGGCCGTCGAGCCGACGGCCCGCGGGACGATCGCCACGATGGCCGCGATGGGCTGGACCCCGGTCATCGTCAGCGGCGGCTTCCGCCAGACGATCCATCCGCTGGCCGAGTTCCTGGGGGTGTCGAGGGTCGAGGCGGTCGACCTCTATTTCACGGGCGACGGGACCTACAGGGACTACGACCGGTCCTATCCGTCGACCCGCACGGGGGGAAAGCGGGAGATCATCGCGAGCCTGCGCTCGGAGCTGCGCCCCGAGAAGGTCGTCATGGTGGGCGACGGCATGAGCGACCTGGAGACCCGCCCGTCGGTCGACCTTTTCGTGGGCTTCGGGGGCTTTGTCACCCGCGAGCGGGTGAGGCGCGAGGCCGCGGCGTTCGTGACCTCGCTCGCGGCGGTCCCGGCGCTGGTCTGAGGCGGGTCCCGGACGGCTAGCCCGACTTCCGCTACTGGAGCACTTCAAGAACGTAAGTCCCTGATCTATCGATCAAGTTTCTAAAAAGTCGGGACTACACGGCTTGTTTTTCTGCTGGGTAGGTGATCTTCGGTGGTGGTTGTGGAGGCAGCACGAGTTTGAGGTGCTCGAGCAGGATGGCGACATCCCGGTCCGGCTCGGTATGGCGGACGAGAAGCAGTTCCCGGCCGTCGGTGGTGGGCAGGCGGACGTCCAGCATTTGGAGGGTCGCCAGTTTTTCGATCACGACCCGTGGCGTGAGTCCCGAGCCGGAGCCCTTCAGCATCTGGCGCAAGGTCGTCATCAGGCAGTACGCGAGGAAGGAGACGAAGAGGTGCGCCTCGATTCGCTCCGGCTTGTGGTGAAAGATGGGCCTCAGGCCCAGGTCGCCCCTCAAGGTACGGAAGGCTTCCTCGACGTGACAGAGCTGCATATAGCAGCGCCATATGAGCGCCGGATCCTCGGCGGTCATGTTGGTTCGCAGGAGGTAGCGGCCCTCGCGCTGGCGCACGGCACGCAGCTTTTCGCGGTCGAGGCTGTAAGTGAGGACGCCGTTCTCGCTCACGTCGACTTCCACCAGGTGCTCGACGATTCGGCCGGCAGCGTGCTGCGCGACCCCGAGCTTCTTAAGCAACTTGTCCCGGGACTGCTTCTGATCCTTCAGTTCACCCAGGCGCATCCAGTAGCGCTTGAGATGGCGCCGTCGCATCCCGCGCTCCTTGTCCTTGCGGGCGCCGCTTTCGGCGAGGACATATAGTTCGCCGTCTGCGGGCAATAGCTTCACCCGTAACTCCGACCTCACGTCCTGCCACGGCAGCTCTGCCAACGCGGACTCCAGTCGCGTCAGCCGCCCTTTGGGCGTTCCAACCAAGTAGCGCACGGGCACCTTTCCCCTGCGCAGCTCCGTCAGGATCTCCTCGGTGGGGATCCCCCGGTCCATGACCCAGATCCTATCGGCCTGCCCGTAGCGGCGCGTAATCGTCTCCAGCATTTCCCGCAGGGTTTGGTTGTCCACCGTGTTGCCCGGCATCATCTCGTAAGCCAGCGGAAGGCCCTCCGGGGTCACCACCAGGGCCACCACCACCTGCACGCAGTCGCCGCGCTTGTCGCGGCTGTAACCGAACCTTCGCGGATCCTCCTGCCCCGCGGGCTCGCTGCATTCAAAGTAGGTCGAGGTCAGATCGTACAAGAGTATTTCGTACTTCGCCCCGAACAGATCGCGCCAACGCTCGTTGAGGTGGGAAAAGAGCGCCTCCTTCTCTGCCAGGAGCAGATCGAGCGCCCGGTAGAGCGTGTCGTCCTGCACCGCTCGGGCGTCCACGCCCAGCAGGTCGCCCAACGCCGTCGTGTTAAACCAATGCCGGTGGAGCCGCCACTCGCTTCCCGGGCTGAGCAACCGGTAAACCGCCAGGATCCGCACCACCTTTCCCCAGTCAGTGCCCTCGCGGCTCACCGGCAATCGTTCTCCAAAGAAGCTGTCCAGCCCCAACCGCCTCCACAGCTCGTCCGCCAACCAGCACGCCCCCCATTGCCGCGGATGCTCCAGGCGCATCCCGCTCAAGCGCACCTGCAGGCAGTCCACACCGCCGGCCCGTGGCCGTCGGTCCGCCGGGAACAGCGCCATCTGCCGCGCCTCCCCGTCGCGCTCGTCAATGACTTCTATCGTCCGCTCCCACGCCGCCCGCTCGCTGTCGTTAATCTCCCCAAGGTAAAACACGTGCCGGTGCGCCACCTTGCCGCCCCGATACCGGCGGCTCTCCACGATCGACCAGCTGCGGTGCGTCTTACCGTCCTTCCTGCGTTCACGACATTTCAGGAACATGCCACCCAGTTTATCCCATCGGCCCCACTTGCGGAAGGGGGTAGGTCGGGACTACACGCCCTTTTGGAAAACGCGATTTGCGCAGGTCAACTACTTGCGTCGCCCATACCCCTCAAATTAATCCTTTCCCGCCTCCAGTAGCGGAAGTCGGGCTAGGGAAACAGGCCCCGCTTCTGCTTGGCCTCGGCGACGCGGGCGATCCCCAGGGTGAGCGCCGCCAGGCGGCGCCCGAACTTGAATTTTCGCTTCTGGTACTCCACCGAGTCCTTGGCCTTGTCGAGGATGGCGTAGAGCTTCGCGATCACCTCGTCGCGGTCCCAGTAGAAGCTCTGCAGGTTCTGCAGCCACTCGAAATAGGACACGATGACGCCCCCCGAGTTGCAGAGGACGTCGGGGATGAGCTCGATGTCCCCGCGCTCCTCGATGATCCGGTCGGCCGCGTTGGTGGTCGGGCCGTTGGCAGCCTCGGCTATCAGGCGGCACCTCAGCTTCGGCGCATTGTCCAGGGTGATGACCCGCTCGAGGGCCGCCGGGACGAGGACCGTGCACTCCAGCTCCAGCAGCTGCCCGTTCGAGATGGCCTCGCCGCCGTCGAAGTCCTTGAGGACGCCCGCATACTGGAGGTAGGCGAGCGCCTTCTTGACGTCGATCCCGGCGGCGTTGTGGATGCCGCCCGTGTAGTCCGAGATCGCGATGATGCGGGCGCCCATCGCGGACAGCGCGAGGGCGGCCTCGCTGCCCACGTTGCCGAACCCCTGGATCGCGACCGTCGCCTTCTCGACCTGTATCTTCATGTCCCCGAGGTACTTCTTGACGAGGTAGGCGACCCCGGCGCCCGTGGCCTCGCGCCTTCCCTGCGATCCTCCCAGGGCGATCGGCTTGCCGGTCACGACGCCGGGGGAAATGTGGCCGACATGGTTCGAGTACGTGTCCATCATCCAGGCCATGATCTGCTCGTTCGTGCCCACGTCCGGGGCGGGGATGTCCAGCTGGGGCCCGACGAACCCGATCAGCTCCTGCATGTAGCGCCTGGAAAGGTGCTCGAGCTCGGTCGGGGACAGCTCCCTGGGGTTCACGATCACGCCGCCCTTGGCGCCCCCGTAGGGGAGCCCCACGAGGGAGCATTTCCAGCTCATCCACATCGCGAGGGCCGCGACCTCGCCGAGCGTGACGCTCTCGTGGAACCGGATGCCCCCCTTGGAGGGGCCCGTGGACAGGTTGTGCTGGACCCGGTAGCCCTCGAACACCGTCACGCTCCCGTTGTCGCGCCTGATCGGCAGCGAGACCGCGAGGCAGCGGCGGGGATATTTGGTCCGGTCCCTGATCTCCTCGGGGAGATTGATGGCGTCGGCCGCCTGGTCGAACTGGCGGCACGCCATGCGGAACACGTCCGAATCGTAGAGGGTCGAAACAACGGCCTTTGACATGGGGGCAGCTTGCCCGATGTCATGGTTTTTGCCATGCTATTCAGGCTCAGTTCCGAGTACAAACCGACGGGCGATCAGCCGCAGGCGATCGAGAAGCTGGTCGCATCCGTCGCCGCGGGAAACCGGTACCAGACCCTGATCGGCGTCACCGGCTCCGGCAAGACGTTCACCATGGCGAACGTCATCGCGCGGTGCGAGCGGCCGGTTCTGATCATCTGCCACAACAAGACCCTGGCGGCGCAGCTCTACTCGGAGTTCAAGGGCTTCTTCCCGGACAACGCCGTCGAGTATTTCGTGAGCTATTACGACTACTACCAGCCCGAGGCCTACATCCCGTCGAGCGACACCTACATCGAGAAGGACTCCTCGATCAACGAGGAGATCGAGCGCCTGCGCATCTCGGCGACGAGCTCCCTCGTGAGCCGGCGCGACGTGATCGTCGTCGCCAGCGTCTCCTGCATCTATGGTCTGGGCTCGCCCGAGGACTTCACGCAGCTGCGCATCCCGATCCGGAAGGGCGGAGAGCTCGGGCGCAACCAGTTCCTGGAGCGTCTCGTCGACAACATCTACGAGCGGAACGACTACGAGCTGAAGCCCGGGCGGTTCCGCGTGCGCGGCGACGTGGTCGACGTGATGCCCGCCTACATGGAGCACGGGCTCCGCGTCGAGTTCTTCGGGGACCTGGTGGAGGACATCAGCGAGTTCGAGCCGCTGTCCGGCGGGGTCATCCGCAAGCTCGACATGTTCGACCTCTACCCGGCCAACCAGTATGTGAGAAGCCGGGGATCCCTCGCGCCGGCCATCGCCTCGATCAAGGCGGAGCTGGATGACCGCGTGGCCTGGTTCGAGGCCGGCGGCCGCCTTCTCGAGGCGCAGCGGATCAAGATGAGGACGAACTACGACCTGGAGATGCTCCAGGAGATGGGCTTCTGCAACGGCATTGAGAACTACTCGCTGCACTTCGGGAACCGAAAGCCCGGCGAACGGCCCTTCTGCCTCATCGATTTCTTCCCGAAGGACTTCATCCTCATGATCGACGAGAGCCACGCCACCGTCCCGCAGATCGGGGGCATGTACAACGGCGACCGCTCGAGGAAGCTGACGCTCGTCAACTTCGGGTTCCGCCTGCCGTCGGCCCTGGACAACAGGCCCCAGAGCATGGAGGAGTTCGACAGGATCACGGGGCAGACGCTCTACGTCTCCGCCACCCCATCCGAGTACGAGCTCGCGCGCTCCGCCGTGGTCGCCGAGCAGCTCATCCGCCCGACCGGGCTCCTCGACCCGGAGATCGTGGTCCGGCCCATCAAGGGGCAGGTCGAGGACCTGATCGGCGAGATCAAGGCCGCGGCCGCGGCCGGCGAGCGCGTCCTGGTGACGACCCTCACCAAGCGCCTCTCGGAGGACCTGACGACCTACCTGCGGGAGGCGAAGGTGCGCGTCGAGTACCTGCACTCGGATATCGATACCGTCGAGCGGATCGAGATCCTGCGGAACTTGCGCCTGGGGAACTTCGACGCGCTCATCGGGATCAACCTCCTGCGCGAGGGACTGGACCTGCCCGAGGTCGCCCTCGTCGCGATCCTGGACGCCGACAAGGAGGGCTTCCTGAGGAGCGAGACGAGCCTCATCCAGACGGCCGGCCGCGCGGCGCGCCACGTGAAGGGCCGGGTCATCTTCTACGCCGACACCATCACGGGCTCGATCGCCCGGACGATCGAGACCACGAACCGGCGACGGGAGAGGCAGATCGCCTACAACAAGGAGCATGGCATCGTCCCCCGGAGCGTGATTCGCGGGGCGCAGGCGAGCCTCCAGACTTACGACGGCTCGGGCGACCGGGGCGAGGCCGCCGTTTCCGAGAGCCCGGAGGACATCGCCGCGGTGATAGCGGAGCTCGAGGACGAGATGCAGGAGGCCGCCGCAAGGCTCGAGTTCGAGAAGGCGGCGATCATCCGGGACCAGATCGACTCGCTCAGGTCCGGCAAGTTCAAGAAGCTCGGCAACGCGCCGAGGGGCAGGCCCGGGCGGGCGGCCTCATCCGGCCGGAGGTAGGGGCCGCCCCGGCTTCCCGCGGCGGGCGCCCGCGGATCACGCCCACTCGGGCGGGTTCTGCAGCTTCGGATTGAGGACGCCGATGCAGGGAAGGTTCCGGTAGCGCTCCGCGAAATCGAGCCCGTAGCCGACGACGAACCTGTCGGGTATCTTGAACCCGACGAAGTCCGCCTCGAACGGCACCTCGCGGCGCCCCTGCTTGTCGAGGAGGACGCACGTCTTCATGCTGGCGGGCCTGAGCTTGGCGATGAGGCCGGCGACGAGCGTGATCGTCTTGCCCGTGTCCAGGATGTCGTCGATCAGCAGGACATGGCGCTTGGCGATGTCGATCGTGAGGCTGTGGACGATCTGGGGCGTACCGACCGACTTCGTCCTGTCGGCGTAGCTCGAGATCCGGATGCAGTCGAGGCGCACCGGGTTGTCGATCTCGCGCATCAGGTCGGCGGTGAACATGACGGCGCCGTTGATGATGGAGACGATCGTGAACTCGCCCTGGCCGTAGGCGGCCCTCAGCTCGCGCCCGAGCTCCCGCACCCGCTTCTTGATCTGGGCCTCCGTGAACATCACGCTCTCCAGGTCCGGGTGCTCCTTCGACGTCTTGCTCCTGGTCGGCATGGGTGGTGGCGTTCAGAGAGGCAAACGGCGGGTCCGGACGCAACCTGTTAAGGCGGCCCCGCGAAAAACTCCCCCCTGTTGCGCTTTTGACTTCGACTGAACGGCCCGTTCCGCCGAGATTCGTCCCGTCGCGCGCCATGATCTCCATCCGCATCCAGAAGCTCACAAAGCGTTTCGGCGCCGTGGTCGCGCTGCACGACCTGGACCTCGTCGTCGGGCCGGGGGAGCTCTTCTTCCTCCTGGGCCCGAGCGGATGCGGCAAGACGACGCTGCTGCGGTGCATGGCGGGGTTCTACATCCCGGAGGAGGGGAGGATCTTCTTCGGGGACGAGGACGTGACCCAGCTGGCGCCCCACAAGCGCAACACGGGGATGATGTTCCAGAGCTACGCCCTATGGCCGCACATGACGGTCGCCGAGAACGTGGCCTTCGGCCTCGAGGAGCGGAAGCTGCCGCGGCCGGAGATCCGCACCAAGGTGGGCGAGGCCCTCGAGTCCGTCCACATGGGCGCCTTCGCCGAGCGCAAGCCGAACCAGCTCTCCGGCGGGCAGCAGCAGCGCGTGGCGCTCGCCCGCGCGCTGGTCATACGCCCCCGCTGCCTGCTCCTCGACGAGCCGCTGTCGAACCTGGACGCCAGGCTCAGGCTCGAGATGCGGATGGAGATCCGCCGGATCTGCAAGGAATTCCAGCTGACGACCGTCTACGTGACCCACGACCAGAAGGAGGCCCTTTCGGTCTCCGACCGGATGGCCATCCTCGAGAGCGGCCGGATACTCCAGGTGGGGACCCCCCAGGAGGTCTACCGCCGGCCCGCGAGCAGGGTCGTGGCGGATTTCATCGGCGAGACGAACTTCATCGCCGGCAGGCTCCTGTCCTGCGCCAAGGGGCAGGCCAGGGTGGCCACGGACGTCGGCGAATTCGACGGGGTCCTCGGCGACCCCGCCTCGCAGCCCGCCGCGGGGTCCGCGGTCACCGTCTCGGTTAGGCCCGAGTGCTGGACCCTCTCCGGGGAGCGCCCGGCGCAGAACGCGATCAAGGGCCGCATCGGCAAGTCGACCTACCTCGGCGAGAACGCGCAGTACGACTTCGTGTCCGCGGGGACGACGCTCAAGATCCTGGAGCTCAATCCCAGGTTCGTCGACCGCTCGGACAGGGACGAGTTCTTCGCAGGCGTCCGTCCCGAGGACGTGGTCGTCCTGACCGGCTGAGGCTTCCCCGATGCTCAAGCGGGGGTTTATCATCCTGGCCCTTGTCGCGACGGTCGCCGTGCCGTTCATCCTGCGCCCGAGGCAGCCTTCGCCGGGGCAGGCGGACGACACCCTTGTCATCATCACCCCGCACAACGAGGCGATCCGGCATGAGTTCACCCTCGGTTTCCGCGACTGGTACAGGTCGAGGACCGGGCGCACGGTCTACGTCGACTGGAGGAACGTCGGCGGCACAAGCGACATCGCGCGCTACCTGCAGGGGCAGTATGACGCCTCGTTCCAGAACCTCTGGACCTCCGTGGCCGGGCGCTCCTGGAGCGCCGAGATCCAGTCGGCCTACAAGAACGGGAGGCTGCCGGCGGACGCCTCGCCGCTTGCGCGGGAGGCGCGGGCCACCTTCCTCGGCTCCGAGGCGGGATGCGGCATCGACCTCTTCTTTGGAGGGGGGCCGTATGACTTCGGGATCCAGGCGCGCGCCGGCCGCCTGGTCGACTCGGGGATCACGGCGACCCAACCCGGGTGGTTTGCCGAGCAGGTGTTTCCGATGACCTTTGGCGGCGAGAGGTACCGCGACCCCGGCAACCTCTGGCTGGGGACGGTCCTGAGCTCCTACGGCATCATCTTCAACCGCGACGCGCTCAGGCGCATCGGTTTCGACCGGGAGCCCGAGCAATGGACCGACCTGGCCGATCCCCGGTTCCTGGGCCAGGTGGGCCTTTGCGACCCGATGCAGAGCGGGTCGATCGCGGCCGCTTTTGAGAACGTGATCCAGCAGCAGATCCACCTCAGGCTGGACTCGATCATGGCCGCCGATCCTGCGTCCGACCCCGGGGCGGCCACCGCGGCGGCCGAACGCCAGGGCTGGATCGAGGGCCTGCGGCTTCTCCAGCTGGTCGGGGCGAACGCCCGCTACTTCACGGACACCTCGCAGAAGCCGCCCATCGACGTCGCGACGGGCGACTGCGCCGCGGGCATGTGCATCGACTTCTACGGGCGGGAGCAGCAGGAGGCGGTCCGGCGGCGCAACGGGACGGACCGGATCGCCTATGTGTCCCCGGAGGGGGGATCGGCCTTCTCGGTCGACCCGATCGCACTCCTGCGGGGCGCGCCGCACAGGCCGGTGGCGGTCGCCTTCATCGAGTACGTCCTCTCGCTCGACGGCCAGAAGCTCTGGAATTTCCGGACCGGCACCCCGGGCGGACCCGAGCACTTCGCCCTTCGGCGGCTACCGGTGCGGAGGGACTTCTACTCGCATGCGGAGTGGCGGCCTTACCGAAGCGACCCGGACGTCGACCCCTATTCCGAAAGGAGCGTCCTGGTCCATCACGACGAATGGACGGTGGCGCTTTTTGACGAGCTGAAGTTCATCATCCGGGTCATGGACGAGGACACGCACCCGGAGCTCGTCGAAGCGTGGCGGGCGATCATTGCCGCGCCCGGGCCATCGCGGGCGAGGGCCCTTGCCGTCCTGCAGGACCTGTCCTCCGTCGACTATGACCAGGCGCTCGGGCCCATCACGAGGGCGCTCGTCTCCAAGAACAAGGTCGACGAGGTCAGCCTCGCCCGCGACCTCGACGAGGGATTCCGGAGGAACTACCGGCGCGCGGAGCGGATCGCGAGGGGCGGCGAGTAACGGCGCTCAGAGGGCTGCGAAGCCGGCCGCGAAGGCCGCCTTGTCCTTGGCCGCGAAGAAGGAGGTCCCGGCGACGAAGGTGTCGGCGCCCCTCGAGCGACACAGCGCGGCGGTGTCGTGCTCGATCCCGCCGTCCACCTCTATCCTCAGGTCGAGCCCGCGCTCGCTTCGCCAGCGGTCGACCTGCGCGATCTTGGGGAGCATGTCCTCCCGGAACGACTGGCCGCCGAAGCCGGGCTGCACGGTCATGACAAGCACGAGGTCGACCTCGCCGAGGAACGGTTCGATCGCCGCCGCGGGCGTTCCCGGGTTGAGCGCGATCCCGGCCCTGCACCCGTGCGCCCGGATCGCCCGGAAGGCCGCGGCGTGGTCGAACGCGGGCTCTATGTGGATCGTTATCCGGCTTGCCCCGGCCTTGGCGAACGCATCGACGAAGAGGTGTGGTTCGGACAGCATCAGGTGCGTGTCAAAGAAGAGGGTCGAGCCGTGGCGCCTGAGCGCGGCGAGCGTTTCCGGGCCGAAGGAGAGGTTTGGCACGAAATGGCCGTCCATCATGTCGAGGTGCAGCCACTTCAGCCCGAGCCGCGACACGGCCGCCGCGCTCTCGGCGAGCGCGCCGTGGTCTCCAGCCAGCAGCGAGGGGGCGAGGATAGGGGGATTCAAGGTCTGCCTTTCTGGCTCCAGGCTCACCAGACGTCGAGAACGGCGTGGGTCAGCTTGTCGGACAGGGAGCTGGCGAGGAGCGGCAGGGTGTTGTACTCGGATTGAAGCTGGTCGTTGCTGGTGCCGAACGGCACCGACCCGAGGCCGTTGTCGGTGAACGCCTCGCGCTGGGCCTCTATGATCCTGCCGTCAAAGAGCAGCCGGCCGGTCCGGTTGTCGCGCAGCCGGCAGCTTGCCTGGAGGTGCAGCGTGAACTTCCGGGCAAGCCCGACGTCATCCTCGCGGTTGGCCGCGTTGTTGCGGTGGTAGTTGACGATGGTCACCTCGAGCGTGGCGTCCGCGTCCGCGGCGCTGTCCACGACGGTGACGCGCCCGTCGCGAACGAAGGCCTCGCGGATCATCGTGCTCAGGAGCGCCTGGGACTGCGCGAGCGTCGTCTTGTTTTTCGCGGGGGCGATGTAGAGCGTCGAGAAGGAAGGGTCCGCGCCGGTCCCGAGCCTGTAGTCCGCGCAGCCCTGCGCGAGGAGCGCGGAGGCAAGGATGAGGCTCCGCACTCGCTTCATCGCGGCCTTCCCGGTTCAGAACAGCCAGAAACGCTTCTTTTCCGGGGGCTTCGGACCCACGGAGGCCCGCGAGACCCGCGCGTCCAGGTCGGCGAGGCGTTTCTTGGCCGTTCTCGCCGGCCCGGAATCCGGATAGGACGTGATCGCCTCATTGTAAAACACCCTGGCGGCCGTGAAGTTCAGCCGCTTGTAGAAATAGAAGTCGCCGATGTAGATTTTGCTCAGCGCCAGGACGGTCTTCATCTTGTCGACGCCCGCCGCCGCCACCGCTATGTTGGAGTCGCCCGGATAGAGGATCATGTAGTCCTCGTAGTAGGTCATCGCCTCCTTGGTCGCAGCCTGGTCGTACTTCGGGCCCTCGGTGAGGGACGCATGCAGGTCGCCCAGCTTGAGGTAAGCGACGGGGGCCAGAACGCTCTGCGGGTAGTTGTTGATGAGGCGGTCGAGCGCGTCGATCGCATCCTCGGTGCTCTTGATGAACTGGTTGCCCCGCGCGATGTCCATCAGCGCCAGGGGCGCATAGTCGCTGTAGGGCGCGTTGAGCAGGATGACCTCGAAGAACTCGATGCCCCGGGTCCGGTTGCTGAAGGTCGGGAACCAGCCCCAGGCCCGGTTGTGCGCGCCGTCGATGAGGGCCGAGGCGATCCGGTACTGCTCGCCGATGATCTCGTTGAACCGCTTCGTGTTCGGGTAGCGGCGCAGCAGCTCCTGGAAGTCGAGGAACGACTTGTAGTACTGCTTTCTCTGGTCGAGGAGGTAGGCCGCCCTGTAGAGCGCCTCGGGCGCGTAAATTGATCCGGTGTATTTTCTTGCGATTTTCTCGTAGGCCTTGATCGCGGAACCCCGGCTGCCGGCCTCCTCCTCCCTGCGGGCCTTGTTCATCAGGTCGAGGGCCGTTCGGCCCTGGGTGCCGGTCAGGCCGGCCAGGGAGGCCCCCTCCACCTGCCACCCGGTGCTGGCGGACCACGTCAAGTCAGCGGCCAGCCGGGGGGTTGCGCCGAACGTGAAAGCCGCCGCGACCCAGATGGCGAGCAGACTGCGGCGGGAAAAAGAGATCGGCATGTGGACGGAAATCACCAGCGAATCAGGGCGCTCCCGTAGGTCAAGCCTGCCCCGAAAGCTACGAGAAGCGTAATTTCGCCCGGTTTAATCCGGCCGGCCCGGCGGCCCTCGTCGAGGGCGATCGGGATCGAGGCGGCCGACGTGTTGCCAGAGCGGTCGACGTTGACGAAGAAGCGGTCGATGGGCAGCTCGAGGTACTGGGCGATGGCCTCGATGATGCGGAGATTGGCCTGGTGGGGGATCACTAGCCCGATCTGATGGGCCTCGAGCCCGTGTTGTTCCAATATATCGCGCGCGGCCTCCTCCATGAGGCGGACGGCCAGCTTGAAGACCTCCTTGCCCTTCATCTTGATGAAGGGGTCGCCCCGGGCGATCGACCTGGTGGTCGTGGGCGCGCGGCTCCACTCGTCCGACGTGTCCACCAGCCTGGAAAGACCACCCTTCGTGAGAATCCGCTCGGGAGCGTGCGCGCCGGTGCCGACGATGACGGTTGAGCGGGCGGGCATGCCGGAGAATCTACGGCACGGGCGCGGCGAGAAGCTCGTTTGCGCGCGCGATGTCGGCCTCCATCCGGTGGTTCATGTCGGTCTTGATGATCTCGCCCGCCGCCCGGATCGCGCTCTTGATCGCGTGCCGGTTCGACGAGCCGTGGGCCTTGAGGATGTTGCCGCGGAGACCGAGGAGGGGGGCGCCCCCGTACCGCTCCGGGTTGATCCTGTCCTTGAGGGCGGCAAAGGCGCCCTTGGACAGCAGCGCCCCCGTCGCCCGCATCGGGTTCGCGCTGAGCTCCTCGCGCAGCATGCCGGAAATGAACTTTGCCAGCGATTCCCAGCTCTTGAGCATGATGTTTCCGACGAAGCCGTCGCAGACGACGACGTCCACGTGCTCCGCAAACACCTGGAAACCCTCGATCGGGCCCGCATACTTGATGATCCCGCCGATGCGCTTGAGGAGCTCGTTCGTCTCGGTGATGAGCGAGTTGCCCTTTCCGTCCTCGGTCCCGATCGACATGAGGCCGACGCGCGGCGAGTGGATCCCGAGCATGACGCGGCAGTAGTGGTTGCCGAGGATCGAATTGTGGACGAGGTGCTCGGGCTTCGGCTCGGGGTTGGCGCCGGCGTCGATCAGCACGAAATGGCCGCCCTCCCTCGGGACGACCGCGGCGAGCGCGGGCCGGGCGACGCCCTCCATCGTCCGCAGGCGCAGGGTCCCGCAGGCCATGAGCGCGCCGGTGTTGCCGCAGCTCACGACGACATTGGCCTCGCCGGCCTTCACCAGCTCGATCGCCCTGACCATCGAGGAGTCCTTCTTCCTCTTCAGGGCGACGAGGGGCTTGTCCTCCATCGTGATGACCTCGGACGCATGGAGGATGGACAGCCTTTCGCTCCGGTGCAGGCCGTAGTGCGAGATGATCGGCCGAAGCAGGGCCTCGTCGCCGACGAGGGTGATCGGATTCAGGTGCGGGTTCTGGGCAAGCGCCAGCTTGACCGCCGCGACGACCTCGCTCGGGCCCAGGTCTCCCCCCATCGCGTCGACTGCGATCCGACCGGGTGATCCGGGGGCCATGACCGTCGGCGTACCGTCTGGGGCGGACGGTTAGACCTCAAACCTCTACGTTGAGGACTTGGCGACCGCGGTAGGTTCCGGTCTTTGGATTCACCCTGTGGGGGCGGAAAAGGCTGCCATCGGCGGGATCCCGGGCGAACTCCGGCGCTATGAAGGCGTTGGCAGCGCGCCTGTTTGCACTACGGCGCTTGGACTGTTTGCGTTTCGGATTGGCCATTGTAAAGGGGGTTAAAGGGTGACCGTTTAAAGGCCGGGAGGGCCGCCCGTCAAGCGCGCACTGGAACGCACACAAGACTTGTGCCTCCGGCCGGCTCGCGTAGCAAGGAGCGACTCCATGTCGCCCTCGCTTCTTCAAATCGTCGTCCTCGGCATCGTGCAGGGGGCCACCGAGTTGCTTCCGGTCTCGAGTTCGGCGCACGTGATCATCGCCGAGAGGATCATGCACCTCGACCCCTCCAGCCCGGAGATGACGTTCCTGCTGGCGATGCTGCACGCCGGGACGATGGTCGCCGTGATCGCGTATTTCTGGAGGTCGTGGAAGCAGAGCTTCTTCCCGGGCGCGCCGCAGTTCGCCTCCGCCGTCGGCCGCCTGGTTCTGGCGACGGCGGTCACAGCCGCCCTTTACCTGGTGCTTGAGTTCCTGCTCAGGAGAACGCTGCTGCGCGACCGGCCGGGAGCCGACCTGGAGGTGCTGTTCTCCAACCTGCCTTTGATCGCGCTGGCGCTCACCGCCGGGGGGATCCTCATCGTCGTCGCCGGCTACAGGATCCGGTCGATCGGCGCGGCGCCGCTCGGGCCCGGCGCCGCGGGCCGCTCGGTTTCGGCCGCCGAGGCGCTCGCCATCGGACTCGCCCAGGGGTTCTGCCTGCCCTTCCGCGGGCTTTCCCGGTCCGGCGCGACCATCTCCACGGGGATGCTGGCGGGGGTTCCCAGGCGCATGTGCGAGGAGTTCAGCTTTGCCCTTGGGGTCGTCCTCACGCCCCCCTTGATCGTCCGGGAGCTGAACCGGTTCTACAAGGCAAGGGCGGAGCACGGGGCCGTCGACATCGCTTCGCTCATCATGCCGGGTCTCGCCGGCATGGTCCTGAGCTTCGTCGCCGGGCTTCTCGCGCTTCGCTGGCTCTCGGGCTGGCTCGAGAAGGGCAAGTGGCACTATTTCGGGATCTACTGCTTCGTGGCTGCCGCCGGGGTCTGCGCCCTCGCGGGGATGGGATATTGAGCCATGGGAGACCTTCAATCGCTCACAATCTCGCTCGGCGCCGGGCGCGACCTCACCGCGGATGAGATCAGCGGCGCGGCGGACGCGCTTGCATCCGAGCAGCCGTCCGACGACGCGAAGGCCGGTTTCCTTTCGGCGCTCGCGAGGAAGGGGGAGACGTCGGCGGAGATCGCTGCCTTCGCGGGGGCTTTCCGGGCGCTCGCCTTGGACCCGGGCGTCGCGGATTGGTCGTCCCGGGCCGTCGACATCGTTGGCACGGGAGGGGACCACGCCGGGGGATTCAACGTGTCGAGCATGGTCACCCTCGTCGTCGCGTGCGCGGGCGTCCCGGTGATGAAGCACGGCAACCGGGGGATCACTTCAAAATGCGGGAGCGCGGACCTGTTCGCCGCCATGGGAGTCAGGCTGGATGCGTCGCCCGAAAAGCTGCGGGGCGCCCTTGCCACGCTCGGCTACGCCTTTTACTTTGCGCCGTCGTGGCATCCGGCTTTCAAGCGGATCGCGCCCGTCCGCAAGATGCTCGCGGCCCGCGGCGAGCGCACCGTCTTCAACATCCTCGGCCCGCTTCTGAATCCCGGCCGGCCGGCGAACGTCCTGCTCGGCGCCGCCTCGCCCGCCCTTGTCGACAAGCTCGCCGAGGCGCTCGATGCGCTCGGCACCGCGTCGGCCCTTGCGGTCCATGGGATCATCGGCCCTGGGCGCGGGATCGACGAGCTCACCTCGGCGACCGTGAACATGGTCCGCGGCGCCGGGCGCCTGAGGGCGATCCGCGGCGAATGGACGCCGGAATCGCTCGGCCTGGCGGTCTCGCCCTTCGCGGACATCGTTGGCGGCGACATCGAGGCGAATCTTGCCCTTGCGACCGCCCTTGCCGCCGGCGGCGGCCCGCGCGGTCTTGCCGACACGATCGCGCTCAACGGCGCCGTGGCGCTCTGGATTGCCGGGGCGAGGCCGGATGTGCGGGGGTCGATCGGCGAGGCCCGGGAAATCCTGCTCGGGGGCGCGGTGCGGCGGAAAATCGCGGACACCCGCGATTTCTACGGTGGATAGGACGCGCGGCATGCAACGGCTCTATTTCGGGACGGACGGCGTGCGGGGGCCCTACGGGGGCCCGGTCGTCAACGAGGCCTTCGCCTCCGGGCTTGGGTTCGCGGCCGCCCGGTGGCTCGAGGGGCGCGGCGTGCATTCCGGCAGAGTGCTCATAGGCCGCGATACGCGGGCGTCGGGGGCATCGCTTGCGGCCGCCGTGGGCGCGGGCGTCATTGCCGGCGGCGGCCGGGCGGTGGCGCTCGGGATAATCCCGACGCCCGCCGTTTCGCGGGCCGTCAGGCTTGGAGGCGCGGCGCTTGGCGTCGTTATAACCGCCTCCCACAACCCGGCCTCGGACAACGGGGTCAAGTTCTTCGGGCCGGACGGCTCCAAGCTGACCGACGCCGACGAGGCGGCGATCGAGTCTCACCTTCCCGCGCCAGGAGCCGGTCCCGGCCCCGGGGGAGGGGACGCGGGACCGATCGCGGGCGAATCGGTGCTCGAGTCTTACATCGAGGCCGCGGCGCGCATCCTGCCACCCGGCTCGCTCCGGGGATGGAAGATCGCTCTCGACTGCGCGAACGGAGCGACATGCGCCTCGAGCCCGACGGTCCTTTGGGCTCTCGGGGCCGAGGTCGCGGGCCTGGGGGACAATCCCGACGGCTTCAACATCAACAGCGGGGTCGGGAGCGAGCACCCCGAAGCGCTCGCCGAGCGCGTCCGATCGGGCGGAGCGAGGGTCGGGATCGCGCACGACGGCGACGGCGACCGCTGCGTGCTCTGCGACGAACTCGGGGGAGTCCTCGACGGCGACGAGATGCTGGCCATACTCGCGACGCACGCGCTCGGCCAGGGAAGCCTGGCCGGCAAGACGCTCGTCGTGACGGTCCAGAGCAACCTGGGGGTCGACGCGGCCGTGGAGGCCGCCGGCGGCCGCGTCATTCGCACCCCGGTGGGCGACCGGTATGTCGCCGAGCGGATGCGCGCGGAGGGCGCCATGCTCGGGGGCGAGTCGTCCGGCCACATCCTGTGCTTCGATTTCGGCCCGACGGGGGACGGCCTCGCCGCGGCCCTCAAGGTCATCGGGGTCATGCTGGAGACGGGCCGGCCGCTCTCCGAGCTCCGAAAGGTTCTTCGGAAGTTCCCGCAGCTTTCGGCCGCACTCACAGTTCGGGAGAAGCGGCCGCTCGAGTCGCTAGCGGCGCTTTCCGGCGAGATCCGTGCGATCGAGCGCGAGCTCGGGGCCAAGGGACGCGTCCTCGTCCGCTACTCGGGCACGGAGCCGAAACTCCGGCTTCTGGTCGAGGGGCCCACCGAACATCTTGTACGGACGGGGATCGATCGGCTCCGAGCCGCGTGTCGGGCCGATCTCGATGTGCTGTAGCCGTCAGGCTTCCTTGACGGCCCAAGATTAGGCTTGTCATCCTACAGCTGTAGGACTTATTTCCTACGTTTGTACGAGATATGCCGCCAAAAATCTCAAGCGCTGAGTGGGAAGTCATGAGCGTGGTCTGGTCCAGGGGCCCGCTGACGGCCACCGAGGTGTTCGGCTCTCTTCCGTCCGGGCACGGATGGAAGCAGAAGACGGTGAACACGTTTCTCACGCGGCTCGTCGACAAGGCCGTCGTGTCCGCGGACCGGCGGGAAAAGGCATTCGTCTACACCGCGCGCGTGTCGCGCGAGAAATACGTCCAGGCCGAGAGCAATTCATTCCTTCAGCGGGTCTTCCAGGGCGCGACGGGCGACCTGGTGCTTCATTTCTGCCAGAGGGCCGACATGACGGCGGACGAGATCCGCGAGCTGGAGCTGCTGCTCAAGGAGAGGAAGGTCCGCAAATGAGCATGATGACGTCGGTCTTCAAGGTGGTGGTTGACGGTTCCTGGAGGGCGTCCTGCCTGATCGTCGTTTTTCTGACCCTGAGGTGGCTGCTCCGCGGGCACGTGTCGGCGCGCATCCTGTTCTGGGTGTGGATCGTGGTCGCCCTCCGGCTTCTCATCCCTTTCGCGGTCCCGGCAAGATGGAGCCCTTTCAATCTGACACGGCTTGCGTACCGCGGCGCCGCGGCGCCCGATGGGGTCCATCCGGAATCCGGACAATCGGATGCCGCCCCTTCGCGTCCGGCGCAAATGCCAGCCGCCCACACGTTGCGTCCGGCGGCAACCCCGGCTGTTCGGCCCGTGGTCCTGCCGTCGGTCCAATGGATGGCGTCCGCATGGTGTGTCGGCATCGCCGTCCTCTTGGTTGCGCGCTTCCTCGCCCACCGCCGCTTTGCACGCCGGCTGCGGGACTGCCGCAGCGTGGGGAGCGAGGGCGCCAAGGCGTCTCTTGCGGCTGAAACCGCGGCCACGCTTGGCGTACGCGGCGTCCGGGTCACCATCACCGATTCGGTCGGGGCTCCCGCCCTGTATGGGATCTTCCCGCCGAGGCTCCTTTTCCCCCCGGGGCTCCTGGAACGGCTTAGCGCCCGCGAGGTCCAGCTGATCGTGAGCCACGAAATGGGCCACTACACGCGCCGCGACCTCGTGGCGCACGCCCTGATCCAGGCGGCCCAGATACTGCACTGGTTCAATCCGCTGGTCTGGGTTGCGGCGCACGCCGCTCGACACGACTGCGAACTTGCGTGCGACGAGCATGTCCTGAGCCGGTTGGGCCCGACGGAGCCGGAGGCATATGGCGCGACGCTCCTGAAGATTCTCGGCATGGCCCGGCAGACGACCGAGGCGCCGCTCGGCTTGGGAATCGTCGAGTCCAAGGAGCAAATAAGAAGGAGAATCATTATGATCATGGCAAACAAGCCCTCCTCATTCACGCGCACTATCGTCGGGTGCGCGTTGCTCGGCCTGGTGGTTCCGCTGTGCCTCACCCGGGAGACCCGGGCGCAGCAGCCCACTGCCGCGCCAACGCCGAGCATCACGAGCTCGGCACCGGCCGGCTGGCATAAGAACGGGGACATGACCTCCGCATATGTCGTGGGCGTCGACCGGGCCCAGATGCACGACGGTTTGCCGAGCGCCTATGTGAAATCCATAAAGCCTGAGATCACAGGCTTTGGCGGAATGATGCAGATGTGCTCAGCGGAGAAATTCCTCGGCAAGAAGCTCCGGTACAGCGCGTGGATGAAGACCGAGGGCGCGAAGGATGGGGGAGCCCATCTTTGGTTCCGAGTCGACGGCTTGGAAACCGACGCGGTGCTTCAGTTCGACAACATGGCGCACCGGGCGGCTATGGGCACGACCGACTGGCAGCGGTATTCCCTCGTTCTCGAGGTCCCCGACAATGCCGGGGCGCTCGCCTTTGGCTTTTTTGTCGGCGGGACCGGCCAGGCCTGGGTAAGCGGTGCGAAGATCGAGGAGGCTGGGCCGGATGAGCCGGTCACAAACATCCCGCTCAGCACGGGCAAGGCGCGGATCCTCCCGAAGGCGCCCGTGAACCTCTCC
>Ga0302226_10000718_pt1 | contig 26489 bp, 27 predicted proteins | sample II_Palsa_E3_3_FD_193524 | JGI IMG/M metagenome (GOLD analysis project Ga0302226, IMG submission 193524) | Peat permafrost microbial communities from Stordalen Mire near Abisko, Sweden - II_Palsa_E3_3 | ecosystem: Environmental > Terrestrial > Soil > Palsa > Peat permafrost | place: Sweden...
GATCGCCACGACGGCACGCCGACCCAGGGCGGTTACTCCACCCAGATCGTGGTGGACGAGGCCTTCGTGCTGCGTATCCCCGATAACCTCGATCCGGCTGCGGCGGCCCCGCTGTTGTGCGCCGGTATCACCACCTATTCGCCGCTCAAGCACTGGAAGATCGGCAAGGGCAGCAAGGTCGGCGTGATCGGCCTTGGCGGCCTGGGCCATATGGCGCTCAAGCTGGCGCACGCGTTCGGCGCACAGGTGGTTCAGTTCACCACCTCGCCGTCCAAACGCGAAGACGCCCTGCGTCTGGGCGCGGACGAAGTGGTGCTGTCGAACGATCCGGAACAGATGAAGTCGCATGCCGGCACGTTCGACTTCATCCTCGATACCGTCTCGGCGCCTCACGATCTCAACGTCTACCTGCAGATGCTCAAGCGTGACGGTACGATGACCATGGTGGGTCTGCCCGATACGCCGCCCACCATCCAGGGCGGCGCGCTGATCTTCGGTCGCCACTCGCTGGCCGGCTCTCTGATCGGCGGCATCGCCGAGACGCAGGAGATGCTGGATTTCTGCGCCAAGCACGACATCGTTTCAGACATCGAGAAGATCCGTATCCAGGATATCAACGAGGCCTACGAACGCATGCTGAAGAGCGACGTGCGCTACCGCTTCGTGATCGACATGGCGTCGCTGCGCGAATAACCCCGGGCCAAATCACGGTGGTGCGTTCAGCGCACTACCGTCACCGGCACATGGGCCCGTGCCAGTACGTTGTTGGAAACCGAGCCCAGCAGCCATCGAGCCAGCGCGCCGCGTTCGGTATGGCCGATCACGATATGGTCAATGCCATGCTGAGCGATCTGACTCAGCAGGACATCACCGGGGCTGCCGTGCACCAGCTCGACGTCGACCAGCGTGGAGGTATCGGGCGCGATGGTGCTCAGTTCGTCCAGCAGTTCCTGGGCGCGCTGGGTTCCGGAGTCGGCCATCATCAAGGCACAGGTATCTGCGCCGCCTTCGGTGACTTGCAGCACCGACACCACGCGGACCCGGCCGCTGCAGGCGCGGGCCAGCTCGATGGCGAACTGGAAGGCACGCCGGGATACATCGGAACCGTCGTAACCCACCAGCGAATACTTGACCATGGTTTTTCCTTTGCGGAGGCTTGGCTCAAAAGCGTACGGCCTCCAATGCATTGTTCCAGCCACCCCACGCTTTTCGCGCGGACCGACCGGGCTCTTCTCGGCAGTGTGCCCCAATCTGCCCGGCGTCTTGTTATCGAAGTATCAAGGTTTATCCGGTCCTGCCAGAACGCCCGGGCTGAAATCTGAACGGAAAGTTCGGCTTCTGCACGCCGTTATCACGCCTTCCTGCACACGCTGCACTCACCACGTGGTGGGGGTCACCCTGAGGGGAGCGTTCAACCTGCGTTGGCAAAAACTTATTCCGCATGAAACATAAGGAGATTCACGATGATCAAGCGTACTTTTGGAACGGCCGCCCTGGTGTTGGCCTGCGCGTGCGCCATGACGGCACTGCCGGTTTCCAGCGCTCGCGCTGATACCGCCACGGTGAAGTGTCACCTCAGGTTCAATCTTGCTGGCTGGTCGCTGATTTACAAGCATGCCGAAGGCAACGGCACCATTCGCTGCGATAACGGACAGCGCGCTAACGTCAGCATCAGCGCGGTCGGCGGTGGCCTCACCGCGGGCAAATATCACATCACCGACGGCAAGGGTGAGATCAGCACGGTGAACGGCATTCACGACGTGTTTGGTCACTATGCGCAGGCTGGCGCCGAGGCCGGCGTGGTCAAGAGCTCCAATGCGCAGGTGCTGACCAAGGGCACCACATCGCTGGCCTTGGCGGGTACCGGTGAAGGCGTTGATCTGGGTATCTCGGTGGGCGAATTCACGATCAGCCCGCGCTGATCCAGAGTCGCTGACTCCGACGAAGGGCGCCGTTTGGCGCCCTTCGTTTTTTTATGCGTAAACTCTGCGGTGGTCGTCTTTAGCCGGAGCTCCGTTTATGCGTTGTGTGTCTTGTTTGCCCGTGTTGACCGTGCTGCGTGCTTTTGTTGTGCCAGCCTTTATCGACCTCACGCGGGAGGCGGCTCTCTAATGGTCCTGGCAGTGCGCGAGGAGCCATCGTCGACACGGCGTTTTGCCGTCTGGGCGATGGGTCCGTGGATCCTGCTGCTGGTCGCCGCCATGGGCTGCCTGCAATATCAGCAGCACGGCGAATATCTCTATCTGGCAGGAGCGGCCGTGGTCATCGTGGTTTGCGCTGGCTGCATTCTGCGACAGTCGTGGGCACGCTCAACCATGCGGGTGCTGGCCGTGCTGTTGGCGTTGTGGGCGCTGGCCACCGGCGTGCTGATGTTGCAGCACTGGGGCGAATTCGCACGCGCCCGACAGGAGGCCCTGGCGCAACCGCAACTGGGTCAACTCGTACTATGGATGATCGATCGCTCGCAACGAACTTATGAGGTGGGGCTGGCATTGAAGGCCCTCGCCATACCGCTGCTGCTGTGGCTGGCATGGCAGCTGGGCCGGCCGTCGGTGATCGCGCAGTTCCAGTTGCGGCGTCGAGCTTGATATTCTGCTCCGTATCGTGCGGCGGTTTCATTTCAGCGTCGGATTCGCAGCAAAGGGGACACGACGCCATCCCTGCAGGGAATATCCATCCGGGGGCGACGGTTTGCATCTGGCTACACCCCTGGGGGCGTTTGAAGCTTGGGTCGACGGTGTCATTGGAGCTCCAAGAGAAGCTGTTCAAAATCTCCGGCACTTCCGCATTCAGCATGGGTTGGCGTGCGTGCGGGTATCGCTGACGGCATTGCCCATGGGATTTCGCTGATGCGTCCTTTTCGTTTGCTTGCCATGCTGTCGCCCCTGCTGATCGCGTTGCCTCTGCACGCGCAGCAATTCGCGAATACCTGTCACGCCAGCAGCAGCTTCGACGTTACCTTGATACCTGACGGGCTGCTGTTTGACCGCGCATCACCGGCACCGTCCCGTGTCGAGCTTCGGCAAGGTACGTTGCGCACCGACGGTGTTGCCGTGCACCTGAATGCGGAAGACCAGGATCGGCTCAGCCTGTTCGAGCGTGAGGCTCATGCGTTGGCGCCTCGCGTGCGCTCCGTCGCACAGAACGGTGTGGACATGGCGGCGCAGGCTTTGCGCGCCGAGGCTGGGGGCATGGGTATGAGCGCTGAAACCCGGACGGAATTCGAGCGCCGGCTGGCGACCGATGCCAGCCAGCTCAAACAGCGTATTGCATCGAGCCGTAGCACGCATGACTGGCAGGGCGACGTCGGCGAGCAGTACGCCAACCAGATTGCCGCCGACTTGCTTCCGTTGCTGGCCGCCGATCTTGGACAACAGGCCATGACGGCCGCTATGAGCGGCGACCTGCAGACGGCGGCCAATTTGCGGGACCGCGCTACGGTGCTGGCGACTCAATTGCAGCCTCGCCTGGAGCGACGGATGCAGGCCTTGCGTCCGCAAGTGGAGGCGTTGTGCCCGGCGATCGACCGGCTGGCAGAGCTGCAACAAGGGGTACGTGGCAGCAACGGCAGGCCGCTGAACCTGTTGCAGATTGGCCAATAACCGACGCCGCCTGCGCCTGACTGGCTCTGCGCTGACTGGATTCCGGCCGATTGCGCGGGGTTTATGTTCTGCTAAGTCGGTGAGGACCACGATGGAATTCCGAGCCACTCGTGGCCCCTGTCAGGAGGCTATTTTGTCCCCGCGCCTTCCGCAATCCACCTATAACGCCATGATCCAGCGCAGCATCGATTTGCGCCTGCTGTACCGTCACGCGGCTGCGTCTTGCGAGCCGGGGCTGAGCATGGTGCTGCGCGAAAACGCACAGACCTTGGGTCTGCTGATTGCCGATCTGCAGGCGCAGTTGCGCGCCGGTGGTGGCCAGCCCTACGAACATGGAAGTTGGCGTGGCGTGGCGCAGCGGTACACTTCCGGTTGGCTGGTTCACGCTGCCGCACGTGCACGCCGCGATAGCGCATGGATCCATGCTTTGGCCCAGCAGGAAAGCGCCTTGCTGCGTTCGTTTGAGCAGGCGATCGCCTGCTTGCCCGCAGAATCGGCGCTGGCCCTGCGTCGACAGTTGCCCCGACTGAACAGTATCCATCTGGACATGGGCAGTCTGGCCGGTAGCGCGCACTACTGATTTAGTGTCGAACCTGTAGTGCACAGAATGGCCGTGAGCCTGCGGTGCCTTGGCTCGTCAGGCTCGCCCTTCGGTTGGTGGCAGGTAGTGACTTTGCCAAAGGAAGCGTCGAAGTACGCAACGCTTGAAAGGCACAGAAAATCAATCCAATGCAGCGCGAATGAGTAGAACTGATCGACGCCGGACCGGGAAGGGTGCTTCCGGACGCCGGGTCATTTCGCGGAATGTTTCGACTAAGCTCACCGGTATTGCAGAAAACAGCACTTCGCGATCGTGCCTTTCGGCGACTCGCAACAGAAAGAAATTGGAGTCCAACAGACAGGGAGTAAGTCGTGCGTATTCGCTTCATTCTTATCTTGTGCGCATTCAGCGCGGCGGCACAGGCGTCCACGTCCTATCGAGTAGGCAATGAACTGTTGACTGCCGGCGATGGCGCCGCGCGGGTCATCGAACTGCTCGGCAAGCCGACCTACAAATCCAGCCATAGTAGCTCCCTCGGCAATGCCACTCATGGCGGCTCGCGGAGCAGTCGTCGTCCGCCAGCCGGAACGCCGTACACGCCTGGCGAACAGCAATGGCAATACCGGCGTGACGGTCGGGTCGTCACGGTGACGATCGTCGATGGCGTGGTCAAGGGAATCGAAGATCGCCGAGACTGAGCGCCAACATCCTGGCCCGTTCTGCGCGGGCGGACCTGCATGGCGAGATTCGAGGCATCGTGCGATAAATGCATGGATTGCCGGAGACACGCCATGTCAGCTCCCTCATCAGCCAGCGAATCCGCTCGTTCCGGGCAGCACAGCGGGTCTCCATCCGCCAACCTGCTGCGCACGCGCGGAGTCGACGGTAGTAGCAAGGTCACCAACATCGAGTTGTTCTTCGACCTGGTGTTTGTTTATGCGGTGACCCAGCTGTCGCACACCTTGCTGCATGGCTTGAATCTGCTGGGTACGTTGCAGGTGCTGCTGCTGTTTCTTGCGGTGTGGTGGGTCTGGGTCTTTACCAGCTGGGTCACCAACTGGCTGGATCCGGAGCGCCCGGTGGTGCGTCTGGCGCTGCTGACATTGATGCTGGCCGGTATGTTGCTGTCGATCGCGCTGCCCGATGCGTTTGGCCGCCGCGGGCTTTTGTTCGCCGGCGCGTATGTATTCATGCAGGTAGGCCGCACGCTGTTCACTCTATGGGCGCTGGGCAACGCCGCCCCGGCGAATACCCGCAATTTTCAGCGCATCACGGTTTGGCTCGTCATTTCCGGCTCGCTATGGCTGACCGGCGGCTGGCTGGACGGCCAGCTGCGCTGGTTGCTGTGGGTCATCGCGCTGGCACTGGAATACGCGGGACCTGCGCTGGCCTTTCCGGTGCCCGGCATGGGGCGATCGAGCACGGCAGACTGGAACATCGACGGCGGCCATCTGGCGGAACGCTGCAGCCAGTTCGTCCTCATTGCGCTGGGCGAGTCGGTGCTGGTGACCGGCTCGAGTTTTGCCGAGACCTCATGGCAGTCGCAAACCACGCTCGCATTTGTCAGCGCGTTCATTGGCAGCGTGGCGATGTGGTGGATCTATTTCGACTTGGGTGCCGAACGCGGCAGTCGGTCGATCCAGCAGTCGGCCGATCCGGGTCGCACCGCGCGGGTGGCCTATACCTACCTGCATTTACTGATCGTCGCCGGCATCATCGTCTGCGCAGTCGCCGATGAATTGACGCTACATGCCCCGGGGCAGCTCAGCGATCCGACCGGTGCCGCCGTATTGCTGGGCGGCCCGGTGCTGTATCTGCTGGGCAATGCACTGTTCAAGAAAACCGTGAATGGCACCAACCTGCCGTTGTCGCACCTGATCGGCCTGGCCCTGCTGGCGGTGCTGGTATCGGCCATCGGGCACTGGTCGATTGCGACCCTGGGTATGGCGACAACGCTGGTGTTGGTGCTGGTGGCACTATGGGAAATGTGCTCACTGCGGGGGCTACGGCAGTCGCTGGCTAACGAGGATGCGTGCTGAATCGACGAGCATACGCTCACGCATGGTGAGCGAACGGGTGCGTCTGTGTGCCTGATGGGCATACGAATCGCACAGGCCTTCGCTATGATTGTGGTCTTGTCCGCGACCGCCATCCCCAGGCGGCACGCCATCGCCATCCCCAGGAGTCATCATGGCCGACCTCAAAGAAGCCCGCGTTCCCGACATCGGCCACGCTGACGTACCCGTCATCGAAGTACTGGTCAAAGCGGGTGACCGGGTGGAGAAAGAGCAGAGCCTGATTACGCTGGAATCAGACAAGGCGACCATGGAAGTACCGGCGCCGTTCGCCGGAACCGTGAAGGAAGTGAAGCTGAAGGTAGGCGATGAAGTTTCCGAGGGCGCTGTGATTGCGCTGATCGAGGCCGACGGTGTCGCCGCGGAGAGTCCTGCGGCAGCCAAGGCCGAACCGAAGCCTGAGGTGCCGAAACCCGCAGCTCCGGCTCCGGCCGCTCCCAAGGTGGAAGAGAAGCCCGCGCCGATCGTCGGCCGCGGTGTGCTGCCGGGTAATGCCCCTGAGGGTGATGTGCCGCCCACCGCGCGTCCGCCGCTCGACGCCACCATCGTGATGCCCGGCGATGCGCCGTACGCCAGTCCGGCGATCCGCGCGTTTGCACGCGAGCTGGGCGTGGATATTGCGCAGGTCAAGGGCAGTGGTCGCAGTGGCCGCATTCAGCGCGAAGACGTGAGCGCCTACGTTAAGCATGCGCTTGCCTCCGGTGCTCGGCCCGTCGTCGGGGCGGCCGCCTCGCTGGGCGGGCTCAACCTGTTGCCGTGGCCTAAGATCGATTTTTCGAAGTTCGGCGAGATCGAAGAAAAGCCGCTGTCGCGCATCCAGAAAATTTCAGGTGCGAACCTGGCGCGCAACTGGGCGATGATCCCGCACGTCACGCAGAACGACGATGCCGATATCACCGAGCTGGAAGCGTTCCGCAAGAAACTCGGCGAAGAAAACAAGGATCTGAAAGTCACCCCACTGGTATTCCAGATCAAGGCGGTGGTGGCGGCGCTAAAGGCGTTTCCACAGTTCAATGCATCACTCGATGAGAGCGGCGAGAAGCTGATCCTCAAGAAATATTTCCACATCGGCATCGCGGTGGACACACCCGACGGTCTGGTGGTGCCGGTACTGCGCGATTGCGACAAGAAAGGCTTGCTCGACCTCGCCCGTGAGCTCGGTGAGCTGTCCAAAAAGGCTCGCGAGAAGAAACTCGGGCCGGCCGAAATGTCCGGTGGCTGCTTCTCGATCTCTTCGCTCGGCGGTATTGGCGGCACTGGCTTCACGCCGATCGTCAACGCACCGGAAGTGGCCATTCTTGGTGTCTCCAAGGCGGCCACCAAGCCGGTGTGGAACGGCAAGGAATTCGTGCCGCGATTGATCCTGCCTTTGTCATTGTCGTACGACCATCGCGTGATCGACGGCGCGCTCGCCGCGCGCTTCGCCTCGTTCCTTGCTACCCAGCTGGGCGACATCCGTCGCTTGCTGCTCTGACAGGGAGACGATGATGGCGAACACGATCGAAGTGAAGGTTCCCGATATCGGCGGTCACGACAACGTGCCGGTCATCGAAGTGCTGGTGAAAGTCGGCGACACCGTGAGCAAGGAGCAGAGCCTGATCACGCTGGAGTCGGATAAGGCGACGATGGAGATACCCTCCAGCGCAGCCGGCGTGATCAAGGAGCTCAAGCTCAAGGTGGGCGATGAAGTTTCCGAAGGCGCGGTGATTGTGGTGCTTGAAGTAGCTGATGCTTCGCCCCCCTCTCCCACCGGGAGAGGGGCTGGGGGTGAGGGTTCGGCCGAAGCGATGCCTTCCGCTACGGCCGAACCCACCCCCACCCCTTCGGGGCACCCTCTCCCATCGGGAGAGGGGAAAGTGCCTCAAGCCGCTGGCGCCTCTGGAAGAGCAGCTGACATCGAATGCAAGCTGGTCGTATTGGGCTCCGGTCCGGGCGGCTATACGGCCGCATTCCGCGCGGCGGATCTGGGTGTCGACACCGTGCTGGTAGAGCGTTATGCCACGCTTGGCGGCGTCTGCCTCAACGTAGGCTGCATTCCGTCCAAGGCGTTGCTGCATGCAGCCGAGGTGATCGATGAAGCGGCAGCGATGGCTGCGCACGGCGTCAGCTTCGGCGCGCCGAAGATCGACATCGACAAGCTGCGCAGCTTCAAGAACAAAGTGGTGGCTCAGCTGACCGGTGGCCTCGGTTCGATGGCGAAGCAGCGCAAGGTGCGCATCGTCGAAGGCACCGGCATGTTCGTTTCGCCGAACGAATTGGAAGTCCAGACCAAGGACGGCGTGAAGCTGATCCGCTTTGAAAACGCGATCATCGCCGCCGGTTCGCAATCGGTGAAGCTGCCTTCGTTCCCGTGGGACGACGAGCGCATCGTCGACTCCACCGGCGCGCTGGAACTGAAAGAAGTGCCGAAGAAATTGCTGGTTGTCGGCGGCGGCATCATCGGCCTGGAAATGGCGACGGTGTACTCCGCGCTCGGCAGCGAAGTGACCGTGGTCGAGTTCATGGACCAGATCATTCCTGGCACTGACGCAGATCTGATCAGGCCGCTGTCGCAGCGTCTGGGCAAGCGCCTCAAAGGCATTCACCTCAAGACCAAAGTCGTCGAGGCGAAGGCCACCAAGAAAGGCATTGAAGTCAGCTACGAAGGCGACAGCATTCCCGCGACAACGCTGTTCGATCGCGTACTGGTGTCCGTTGGCCGTTCGCCGAATGGCGGCAAGATCGGCGCCGACAAAGCTGGCGTTGCGGTGACCGAGCGCGGGTTCATCAACGTCGACTCGCAGATGCGTACTAACGTTCCGCACATCTTTGCGATTGGTGACTTGGTCGGCCAACCGATGCTGGCGCACAAGGCCACCCATGAAGCAAAGGTTGCCGCAGAAGTTGTCGCTGGTCAGAAAAGCCACTTCGATGCGCGTGTGATCCCCTCCGTCGCTTACACCGATCCGGAAATTGCCTGGGTCGGTGTGACCGAGCGTGAGGCGAAAGAAAAGGGCTTGAAGATCGGCGTTGGCAAGTTCCCGTGGGCAGCCAGTGGCCGTGCGATCGGCATCGATCGCACCGAGGGCTTCACCAAACTGATTTTCGACGAGGCAACCCACCGCATCGTCGGCGGCGCCATCGTTGGCCCGCACGCGGGCGAACTGATTGCCGAAGTGGCTCTGGCGATCGAGATGGGTTCGGAGGCCGCCGACATCGGCCTCACCATCCATCCACATCCCACCTTGAGCGAATCGATCGGCATGGCGGCCGAAGTTTACGAAGGCACGATTACCGATCTATATATGCCGAAGAAGAAGTAACGGTCGCGAAGCTAAGGAAGAAGCCCGGGCATGCCCGGGCTTCTTTCGTTTATGCCGGTCGAAAAACTCGAACAACCAGCCCGTCATCCCTGCGAAGGCAGGGACCCAGCGGCTTCACGTTCTTGATGAGTAACGGCACTGGGTTGACCATCTTCGCTGTTGAAAAAGCCCTTCTGCCTTCGCAGGAATGACCGGAAAACGCAGTCTTCCGAGACTGCTTGCGTTGCATCAACCGGCAGTCACGTTGCCGATGTTTCCCCCAGAAACGCCAACTTCAGCTCCCGCGGCAACTGCTTGATCTCCCACTCCGCACGCGATGCGCTTGAACGATCGGGGTAGCTGCGAAAACCCAACAACCGCAGCGGCGGATTGGCGCGGGTATAGCGCGCGCCCCGGCCAGCAGCATGCGCGGCGTAGCGCGCCTCGAGGCGATTGGTGATCCCGGCGTAGTAGCTGCCGTTGCGACACTCGATCAGGTACAGGCACCACGCCCCCTTCGCTTCAGACGGTGATGGCAGAGCATCGGTGGGCTGCGTTGCTGTCACGGAATCTCGTTTCATGTCAGTGGTGGCCTGCGGGCCGCGTATTGATCGCCGTCTGCGGCCTGGGACAAGTCGGCTGTTGCAGATTACTCTGCAGCGATCACATCAAGAAGAACGAGGTCGTCATGTCAATAAAGGTTTGTGTTGCCGGCGCTACGGGCTGGGCGGGTTCGGAACTGTCGCGTGGTATAGCCGAGACTGATGATCTGCAACTGGTCGCCGCCGTGGCGCGTCGCCATGCGGGACAGAAACTCGGTGATGTACTGGGTGAGCCGCGTTTGACTACGCCGATCTTCGCCAATGCGACCGAAGCGCTGACCCAACCCTGCGACGTCTTTGTCGAATACACCAAACCGGACAGCGCGAAGTCAAACATCCTCGTTGCGCTGGAACAGGGTGCGCATGTGGTGGTGGGCACGTCCGGTCTTACTGATGAGGACTACGCGCAGATTGACGCGAAGGCACGTGAGCGAAAACGTGGCGTGTTGGCTTGCGGAAATTTCGCGTTGACCATGGTGCTGCTGCAGAAATTCGCCGTGATGGCAGCGAAGTACATCCCGCAGTGGGAGATCATCGACTACGCCTACGAGGGCAAGCCGGACGCCCCCAGCGGCACGGTGCGCGAACTGGCCGGACGCCTGGGCGAGGTGCGTCAGCCAGTGTTGGGTTTGCCGCTGGAACAAACCGCCGGTGTTCGTGAAACGCGTGGAGGCACACTGTCTGGCACACAAGTGCACGCGGTGCGCCTGCCGGGGTTCGTGCTCGGTGCCGAGGTAATCTTCGGCATGCCGGATCAGACGCTGACGCTGCGCCACAACGCCGGAGGTAGCGCCAAGCCCTATGTGGACGGTGCGCTGCTGGCGATCCGCAAGGTGCCGGGTCTGATCGGCTTGCATCGCGGTTTGGACACGGTGCTGGAGCTGTGAGCGCTTGTCGCAGAACCTGCGTCGCCCGGAAGCATCCGCGCTGCCTGAGACTTTGTCAGCAAGCCGGCCCACCACCGCGCAGGCGATGATGAGCCGGGGCGCTCGCTGGCTTACAGCACTGTCAGCGTGACGTCGATGTTGCCGCGGGTGGCGTTGGAATAGGGGCAAACGGTGTGCGCTTTCTGCACCAGGGTCTCGGCTTCAGCGCGCGGCATGCCCGGCAGTGAGATCTTCAGCTCCACTTCGATGCCGAAGCCGGCCGGGATCTGGCCAATACCGACATTGCCTTCGACCGAGGTGTCCGCGGGAAGGGCGATCTTCTGCTGCCCGGCGACGAATTTCATGGCGCCGATAAAGCAGGCCGAATAACCGGCTGCAAACAGCTGTTCCGGATTGCTGCCCGTGCCGCCAGCACCGCCGAGTTCCGCTGGGGTGCTCAGCTTGATGTCGAGCACGCCGTCGGAAGATACAGCGTGACCGTCGCGGCCGCCGGTGGCAGTGGCATGGGCGCGGTAGAGGACTTTTTCGATGGACATGATGGCGATTCCTTTGGAGTGGTGTGGGGTCAGGCGTAAGTGACGGATTTGGCTGGACTGGCCTGATACAGCCCTGTCATTCTAATAGTGAGCTATTAAATAGTGCGCTATTTATAAAATAAATTTTATTGCTTATGTCGCTGTGATCATTCCTGGTTGGCTAGATGCTCACGCAGTTGCGTCAGCTGACCTTTGAGTGCGACCACTTCATCAAACTCACAACCAGTGGCGCAGAACACCGCGAGTGGGATCCCACCAGCCTGTTTCTTCAGCGTACGCCCTTGATCAGTCAGCGAGATGACAACCTGACGCTCGTCTTCGGTCGAACGCACCCGGTCAAGCAACTTTGCGGATTCCAGTCGCTTCAATAACGGCGTCAGCGTGGCCGAATCCAGAAAGAGCCGTTCGCCAATCTCCGATACCGTTAGCTGGTCCCGCTCCCACAACACCAGCATCACCAGATACTGCGGATAGGTGAGGCCAAGCTGCGACAACAGCTTGCGGTACACCTTGTTCATCGCCAGCCCGGCCGAATACAACGCGAAGCACAGCTGTTGATCGAGCTTCAGCGGTGGCTTGGAGGTGAGGTGATTGGCGGTCTTGGCCTTCATGGGTCCGAAATATAAATAGTGCGCTATTTAATTGCAAGCTATTTTTTAGGGTGGAGTTCGTGCGGTGGAGAGGCCAGCGACGGTTCGCGCCGTAGCGCTCAAGCAAGCGGGCGTTCGCGCGCGAGGGATTGCCACTGTGCCAGTAGCCAGGACAAGCCAACGCAGCCGGCAAACGCCAGCAGCCAACGGCTAGCCACCGCGCTGGGTGCAGGCAGCATGGCGTTGATCGATGGTAGCCAGGCGTCGCCGTAAAGTGTGATGACCGCGACTACCGCAACCACCAGCATGATCCCGATGGCGGCGATCAGAATGAATTCGAAGCGGGTGTCGGTGATCACATTTCCAGCAGGGGCGCTGGTGGCCTGGGCAGCTATGCGCTGAGCAAAATCAGCAGGCAGGCTTTTCTGTGGCGCTTTGCGCAGGGCGCGCGCAAGCATGCGGTAACGCTGCACGCGTGCGTCGTCACTGGCGCAGTCCAGGTGCAGGCGCTCGCACCGCATCGCCCGTTCCTGCGCCAGCCACTCGCGTTCGCGTGCTTCATCGTCGAAGTGAGGGATGTTGTCGTCGCCGACCTGATTCATGTCGTGATGGTTCATACCGCAACTCCTGTCCGGTTTTCGAGCACGCCACGTAGACGCAGTCGTGACCGGAACAAGTGACTCTTGATAGTGCCGCTGGCAAGCCCGGTGATGCGGGCAATCTCGGGAATCGTGATTTCTTCAAGGTGATACAACGTTAGCAGCGTGCGCTGCAATGGTGGTAGTGCTTCGATGGCCGCGTGCAGATGCTGCGCGGTTTCCTCGTCTGCGCAAGCGCTTTCGAGATCGAAATCGTCGCTGATATTTTCCACCAGCGCATAGTCTTCATTGTCGTCGGTGTTGTCGACCAACGCGATGCGCTTGTGTTGCAGGTGACGCAGCGCGATCGTGTAGGCCACGCGTCCGATCCATGATTTCAGCGCGCTCTCATAGCGGTACTGATGCAGGCACTGGTGCACGCGCAGGAAAGTGTCCTGACAAAGATCCCGCGCATCCTCGGGGTGGCGCACCATCCGATAAATGATGTGCCAGCACAGCCCTTGATACTCACGGATCAGACGCTCGAACGCGCCCGGCCGTTTGGCCAGCACGGCGTCGACCAGTTCGCGGTCCGGGTTGCTGCGGATCTCATCCATGGCATAAGGGATACGCGCAACGGGGTAACGGTTGCAAGTAGCGGATGCAACCGTCCAGAGCCAGCCTGTATCTATGGCCCTGACTACCCAAGAAAGGAGGAATCCCATGAATCACATTGAACTGGTCCCTATCGTCCTGTTTGTCTGCATTGCCTACGTGATCAAGGTCTGCATGGATGCGTTGGTTCGCAGGCATATGGTCAGCACCGGCGGCTCCGAAGAGCTGGTCAATTCGCTACTGCGCGACGAAGAGCAGCGCCGGCGCCATTCCTCGCTGCGCTGGGGCATCGTGCTGCTGTCGATCGCGCTCGGCTTCGGGTTGATCCAGTGGTTTGGCTGGGAAGATGTCACCCCCGGCCTCGTCGCCGTGCTGGCCGGCGCGACCGGTCTGGGTAACCTGGTGTTCTTCGCTATCTCGCGCAGGCTCTAAGGCAGTTTCGGTGCGACCATGTCGCACCGAAACATGGAGATCCGCTCCTATGCACGCCAAAGGTACGTTTGAAGTAAAGGTGACGCCGCAGCCCGCGGAGGCGGGCGTCGGTGACGCCAGCATCGGCCGGATGGGGCTGGACAAGCAGTACAGTGGCGATCTCGAAGCCACCGGCAGGGGCCAGATGCTTGCCACCCGCTCACCAGTCGAAGGCTCGGCCGGCTATGTCGCGCTGGAGAAAGTCAGCGGCACGCTGCATGGTCGCCACGGCGAATTCGCGTTGCAGCACAACGGCATCATGACGCGCGGGGCGCCGCAGCTGACGGTCACGGTGGTACCTGATTCAGGTACCGGTGATCTACAGGGACTGGTCGGTACGCTGACGATCACGCAGGCCGACGGCAAGCACTTCTACGATCTCGAATACACGCTGCCTGACGCAGGCTGATCCTGCAGGTTGGGGCCTGACACGTTCACTCCGACGGCAGGTCGAACAGATCAGTCTGAGCACGGTAACTGTCCTGATCTACAAAACCGGACAGGCCGACACCGACAAGTCGGTAACGACTATCGGCGGGGCGCTCGACGCGCGTGAGCAGAGCGCAGGCCTGCTCCGCCAGTTCGCTGGCCGATAGTGGACGCCTCGCTGGAGTCAGGCTGCGCGTCAGCGTTTGGAAGTCGGATGTTTTCAGCTTGAGTACGACGGTACGCGCGACGCGGCCCGCTTCTCGCTGATGGCCGGCCCAGGCCTTTTCGGCGAGACGACGAATATGCGGCTCAAGTTCGTCCAGGGTGAGATCATGTTCGAACGTGTCTTCGGCAGAGACCTGCAGGGTCAGCCGATCCGGCTGTACCACGTGATCATCGATGCCCAGCGATAACTCATAGAGCCGTCGGCCCCAGCGACCGAAGCGGTGCTCCAGTTCCTTCAGCGCAAAAGCGCGTAATTGACCGACGGTAGTAATGCCCAGTGCAGCGAGCTTCGTCTCCATCACCTTGCCGACGCCTGGCAGGCGCGCCACCGGCAGCGGGGTGAGAAATGCTTCGACCTGGTGCGGACGGATCACGAACAACCCGTCGGGTTTGCGCCAGTCCGAAGCAATCTTGGCGAGAAACTTGTTCGGCGCGACGCCGGCGGATGCGGTGAGCTGGGTTTCTTCTCGAATTTCCGCACGGATCGCTTCGGCCGTGGCGGTAGCCGAGGCGAGGCCGGTCTTCGTCGTGGTGACGTCGAGATACGCTTCGTCCAGCGACAGCGGTTCGATCAGCTCGGTGTGCCGTGAAAAGATTTCGCGCACCTGACGCGACACCGTCTTGTAGCGCACGAAATCCGGCGGCACGAAAACCAGTTGCGGGCAGAGGCGTTCGGCGCGTATGGCCGGCATCGCCGAACGCACACCGAATACGCGCGCCTCGTAGCTCGCCGCGCATACCACCGAACGTGCCCCACGCCACGCGACCGCCACTGGCTTGCCACGCAACGAGGGGTCGTCGCGCTGCTCGACCGACGCGTAGAACGCGTCCATGTCGATGTGCAGAATTTTTCGCGTGGGTGGGGCAGACATGGTGTGATTCTAGGACGTGGCTGCGCTCGTGAAGACGTCATCGGGAACTAATCGGGCGTGCTCGATGCGTTTGGCCACATTTAGCGCCAGCCGCTCGGCCGCTTGCGGGTGCGAAGCGAGGTGCAGGAATGGCTCGATCAGTTCCAACTCCATGATCAGGAAGTTGCCGTCGCAGATCACGCCGTCGGCGCGCACATAGGCGTGGTTGCCATGTCCGATCGCGGCGACCGCAGCCAGCGCGCGATCGGCTGCGGCCAACGTTGCCGCGCTCGGCAGGATCGGCTCGGCGCTACCGCCGAACTCACCCTGCACGCGATAGTCGCCGCGGGCTGGGCGCTTGATCACGGCATGGCTGAACTCGCCGGCGAAATAAAGCAGCGACCACTCGCCATCGCTGACGATTTCCGCGATGAACGGCTGTACCAGGTAATCCAGTGTGACGGGTAGCTGAGCAACGGCCTGCTCGAATACCTGATCGCCAACGACGCCGCGCAGCGTATGCCATGCGCCACCACTGACGGTCGGCTTGATCACCACCTGTTGTCCCGACATGGTCGCCAGTGCGTCGGGTAGCTCAGGTGCACTCACGAGTTGGGTCGGGATGATCGCCACGCCGCGTGCGGCAAGTTCGAGCAGGTAGCGCTTGTCGCTGTTCCAGCGGATCAATGGGCTGTCGTTGATGGTGGGCACGCCCAGTTGATCGAGGCGATCCAGCCAGTCGCAAAACGCGCTGTAGTGCACGAAGTAATCCCAGATGGTACGGATCAGTACGGCATCGAACTGCGACCAATCGACGTCCGGATCATTCCAGACACAGACGCGCGGCTGCAGCCCAAGCCGTTCGAGCGACGCTGCAAGGTGAGCGTCGTCCGGCTGGATACCGGGACAAATCGAGGCGGTAGCAAGAGCAAGCCGGCGAGCGGCGGAGTGGTTAGACATGGCGACACCTCCAGAGATTGGAAAGGGGCGCCCTTGTCAGATGGGATCGCCTACCAAGCGTGGCGGAATGTCCGCTGCAGCACCCCTCGGTGGCGACGGCGCGGTGGGGTTGCCACGGCACCATGAACCGGCAGCGCCCGAAGCGATGCCGACAACAGTGTCCCGGCGTGCTGGAAGGATGTCAATTCTCCGGACGACCATGATCGCGTGACGCGGCAACTGATGTCGACAGGTTGCAGCGAGTTGCGATCCGCTACCGAAGCGGCAACGAGGGCGACTCGCCCACAGGCAAAACGATATATGTCGCCCAGTACTAGGCGAATGGGTACGTGCAATGGCATGGTAGCCGCCATGTCGACCGAACCCGCCCATACCTACGTCCGTCGCCTGAATACCTGGGACGCCACGATGATCGTTATCGGCGGTGTGATCGGCGCAGGCATTTTCCGCACGCCGGCCACCGTGGCCGAGCGCACTTCGTCAGGCACGCAGGTACTGATCCTGTGGGCGATCGGTGGGTTGCTGACCCTGGCAGGCGTGTTGTGTTACGCCGAACTGGGCGCACGTCGGCCACAAGCGGGCGGCACGTATGTCTACTTGCGCGAGGCGTTCGGGCAACTGCCGGCGTTTTTGTTCGGCTGGACCATGGCGTTGATCAACTACCCCGGCAGCGTGGCCGCCGTGGCGACCACTTTTGCCGACTATTTTTGCGCGGCCGTTGGATTGCCGACGATCTATGTGAAACCCGTAGCCGTCGGTGCGATTACTTTTATCGTCACGGTCAACCTGTTCGGTATTCGGGCGGGCGCGTTGATGCAAAACATCTTCACCGTGCTCAAGCTCGGAGCCATCGCGCTATTGGTGGTGGTGGGGCTGGTGTTGGCACGCGGACACCTGGACATCGCGCTGGCACCGGATACCGCGCATCCCGTGTCATCGTGGGCGTTTCTCGGTGCATTGCTGCCGGTGTTGTTTGCCTATGGTGGTTTTCATTATCTCAACGACCTGGCCGGCGAAGTGCGCAATCCGCAGCGCACCCTGCCGCGCGCGCTGGGCATGGGCATGGCCGGTGTCGTGCTCTTCTACGTGCTGGTCAACCTGGCTTATCTGACCGGCCTGGGTCATACCGGTCTTGCCGCCAGTCAGGCGCCGGCGGCGGATCTGATGCGACACGTATTCGGCAAGAGCGGCGCCACGGTCATCGCGGTGGGCATCGCCTGTTCCACGTTTGGTTACTGCAACATCGCGATTGCCGGTGGCGCGCGCGTCCTGCAGACGATGGGCGCTGACGGCATGTTTTTCCGCGCAGCGGGACGGATCGAACCACGTACCCACGCCCCACAAATTGCGCTGGCGGCGCTTGGCCTATGGGCCATTGTGCTTACGTGGTCGGGCAGCTTCGGCCAATTGCTTGACTACACCACGGTAGGCGAGTGGTTGGCGCACGTGTTCGGCATCGCCACGCTGTTCTGGTATCGCCGGCATTTCATCGATCAACCATCGCCGTACCGGGTGCCGTTCTATCCGCTGCTTCCACTTGTGTTCGTGATCACCGTGTTCAGCGTGATCGTGGCCACCGCGATCCATGCACCTGGCGACGCCGGCATGAGCTTGTTGATCATCGCGATGGGCGTGCCGGTGTATTACGGCTGGCGACAATGGCAGCGGCGCTGAGCAGAACAGGCCGCAAGACCGGCATACTGAGCGAAGTATTCGACGAGGTTGATCATCGTGAAACGCGTGGTGTCCATTCTCTGGTGTCTGGCCGGCCTGCCGTGTCTGGGCCTGTCAGCGTGTCATGCGGATGCATCCACGGCGCTGCTGGATCTCGCTAATCCGTCAAGCGCCATCCGTCTTCAAACCGATCACGTGCACGGTGCCGCAGTCAACGAGTCGGTGCAGGGCGTGGGACCGCTGCGGCGTTATACCTTTCAGCCGGCCGCACAACCGCAATTGATCGTTTCGCCTGCGCACGACACGTGGGACTGGTCGACGCGCGGCGAACTGCGCCTCCAGTTGCAGAATGCGATGGCCTGGGCGGTCACGCTCAATGTCGATATCGACGATGCCGCGGGCGGCCATCTGCATGCGGTCGTCGCGCTGCCGGCGGGACCACCGCAGACACTGGTCATACCACTGCATGCATGGTCACCGCGCAGCGAGGGCATGCAGGCAGGACCCCCGATGCCGTTTGAGGATCACGGCCAGCCGACGCTGTTGGCCACTACCGTGCAGGGTGCGCTCAACCTGCACAAAGTCGGCGCGATCAAGCTCGGCGTGCCGGCGCCCAACGCGGCGCAGACGTTGTTGTTCGGACGTATCGACAGTGTGGTCGGTGACGCCGCATCACATGATGCCTATGCCGACATCGTCGATCGCTATGGACAGTTTACGCGCAGCAAGTGGCCTGAACGGATCGATTCCGACGCGGTCTTGCGTACTGTGCGTGCACAGGAAAACGCAGCATTGGCCCCGCGCGCTTCGCTGCAGAACATCGATACATACGGTGGACGTCTGGACGTCTCTTTGCAGAAGACCGGCTGGTTTCATACGCAAAAATCGTCGGGTCGATGGTGGCTGGTGACACCGGATGGCCACGCGTTCTTTTCGCTGGGCGTGAATGTCGTCGCGGCCGATGGCGGACGCAGCTATGTCGAAGCCCGTGAATTCATGTTCAAGGACCTGCCGCCCGCCAGTGGCGAATGGGCGCCGTTCTACGGCAGCGGCGACAGTCGTCATGTGGATCAGGGCGCCAGTCAGGGTATCGGCTACGACCATGGGCGCTGGTTTGATTTCTACGCGGCGAATCTCTATCGCGTCGATGGCAAGGATGCGTTGGCGGCATGGCGTAAGCGCGCCGTCGATCGTCTGCAGGCGTGGGGCTTCAACACCATCGGCAACTGGAGCGATCCGACATTGGGTCAGGCGCACCGGCTGCCTTACACGCGCTCGATAAATATTGCGGGCAACTACGCGAACGTCGCCACTGGCTACGACTACTGGGGCCGCATGCCCGACCCATTCGATCCGCGTTTCGTGCAGGCAACCGAGCAGGCCGTGACGCAGGCGAGTAGCGATGTGCACGATGATCCGTGGCTGCTCGGCTACTTCGCGGACAACGAACTGGCGTGGGCCGGAATCGGTCCACAAGGGCGCTGGGGCTTGGCCATCGGCACCTTGAGCGGCGATGCGAAAAGTCCGGCCAAGCGGGCGTTCATCGCGGTGTTGAAGAAGAAATATGTCGATGCGATAAAGCTGGGTAGCGCGTGGAATCTGCCGTTGTCGTCGTGGGACATGCTCGAGACGCCGGGCTTCGTTCCGCCTCATCCGGACGAGACGCATCCGGCGATCGCCGAAGATTACAGCGCATGGTTGCAGCAATATGCCACTACCTATTTCCGCGTCGTAGCCGAGGCGATTCATCGGCACGATCCGCACCATCTGTTCCTTGGCGGACGCTTCGCGGTAAACACGTCCGAAGCCGTCGCCGCCTGCGCGCAGTATGCCGACGTGGTCAGCTTCAACGTCTACGCCGACCTGCCTCAACACGGTTTCGATACGGCTGCGATGCAGCAGCTGGACAAGCCAGTGTTGATCAGCGAATTCCATTTCGGCTCGGATGACCGTGGCCCATTCGGCAAGGGCGTGGTTTCGGTGTGGAACGAGCAGCAGCGTGGCGAGGCCTATGCACGTTTCGTTGCTGCCGCGGCCAGCAATCCCGATATCGTCGGCGCGCACTGGTTCCAGTACGTCGACCAGCCAGTGACAGGCCGTTTGCTCGATGGCGAGAACAGCCATATCGGCCTGGTCGGCATCACCGACATCCCGTTTGCCGGCTTTGTTGATGCCGTGCACACGGCAAATCGTCGGGTGCTGGATACGCGGGGAAATTAAACGCTTGACCCTCACGCAAGGTGAGGCTGCAAGCTGGCTTCGCCCGCATCGGAGTCATGATGAAATCACTGTCGGTAGGTCAACTTGCACGTCGCACGGGATTGACTGTGCGCACTCTGCATCACTACGAGTCGCTCGGACTATTGTTGCCGGTCGGACGCAGTGCGGCAGGCTATCGACTGTACGGCGATGAGCAGTTGCGTCGTCTTCAACACATTCTTTCGTTGAAGGCGCTCGGTCTGTCGCTAGAGGAAATTCATCATTGTCTGGACGGCCAGATGCTATCGCTTGCCGAGGCGTTGACCGGCCAATTGAGCCGGTTGCGGGAGACGATCGCGCGTCAGGAGCTGTTGCTGTCACGGCTGGAAAGGCTGTCACAGCGGCTCGCTGCTGGCGACGCGATCGATGCCGATACATTTCTTTCCAGCATAGAGGCCAGCATGACCATGGAAAAATATCTGACCAACGAACAACTCGCCACGGTTCGCCGACGTGGTGAAGAACTAGGCGCCGAACGCATCCGCGAAGTAGAGCAGACATGGCCACAGGTGATCGCCGGCATGCAGGCGGCCTTGCAGCTGAACAAGGATCCGGCCAGCGACGAAGTGCGCGCGCTGGCGTTGAAGTGGCGCGCACTGGTGCGTGAGTTCACGGGCGGTGATACCGGTGTCCAGCAATCGCTCAACTCCATGTACACGCAGGAGCCAGCCGCGATGCAGAAGCGCACCGGCATCAATCCGGCATTGATGGAATATGCCTGCCGAGCGATTGCTGAACTGCCGCCGTTGTCCTGATGGAGGCCTCCCTTGTGTCGTTGATACAGGGGAGGCGATCTCGGCATGAGAATGCGACTTTTTATGGTCGGCAGCTTGGGTCGAATGACGGTATCGCAGGTATTGAGACGAGATTAATGCTACTTTGATTGTTGTCCCGATAATCAAAAGTGAGCACGCATGCCTCCCTCAGGCCGTGGTGGGCCGCGCCCCGGCGCCGGCCGCATTCCGCAGGAACCCACCCAGCGCCTGCGGGTGCCGGAAAGCCAGGTGCCGACGGTGCTGGCGTATCTGGATGCTTACCGGCAACCGGCTTCGCTTGAACAGCCGCGCCCACTTTCATTGACGCCCACGACCGTCGGGTTGACGGCATTCACCAGCCGGGTGCCGGCCGGTTTGCCCAGTCCGGCAGACGATGCCGTCGAGGAAGTCGTCGACCTCAATACGCACCTGGTGCTGAAGGGGCACGAGCCAAGCACGTACATCATCCGCGTGTCCGGCTGGTCGATGATCGGCGCGGGCATTTTCGATCGCGATGAAGTGCTGGTGGATCGCGCACTCAAGCCACGCCAGGGCGACATCGTGGTGGCGATCGTCAACGGCGATCTGTCGATCAAGCGCCTGGGCAAAGTAGACGGCCATATCGCCCTGCTGCCGGAGAACGCCCACTTCAAACCGATCGTCTTCAAGGAAGGCGAAACGCTGGAACTGTGGGGCGTCGTCACCCGCTGCCTGCGCAATCTTCGCTGATTCGTCATGGGCAATGTCGTCGCACTCGCATCCATGCTCGAAGGCCGTCAGGTCTGGCGTGGGCGTGCGGCACATGCACCGACTGGCGATCAGCCGACCGGCTGGCCGACGCTCGATGAGGCGCTTCCCAGTGGCGGGTGGCCTGAGGCGTCGCTGACGGAAATCCTGCTACCTGCAGACGGTGTCGGCGAACTGCAACTGCTGTTGCCCACCCTGGCGCGTTGCACGCAGGCGGGCCAGGCCGTCGTGGTCATCGCGCCACCGTATATGCCGTATGCGCCGGGCTGGGAAGCTCGCGGTGTGGTGATGTCGCGCGTGGATATTGTCAGCGCCGATCCGCGCGATGTGCTGTGGGCCGCTGAGCAATGCCTGCGCTCTGGCAGTTGTGCCGCGGTGCTGGCATGGCCGACGCAGGCCGATGATCGTGCGTTGCGCCGACTGCAGGTGGCGGCGGATACCGGCAAGGCGCTTGCGTTCGTGTTTCGCGACCGGCGCCATGCAGCGCAGGCCTCCCCGGCCGCGTTGCGACTGGAACTCGAAACGCAGCCGACGTTGCAGCTGCGCGTGCGCAAATGTCGCGGCGGCAATGCACCCAGTCGTCCGGTGGCGCTGCCCGCCGGCTGGTCGTGAGGAGTACGCAGCATGCTGTGGGCCTGTGTATTGCTTCCTCATCTTGCGCTGGATGGTGTGCTGCGGCGACGCCCGTCGTGCGATGCACCGTTGGCGCTGGTGAGCGGATCGGCACAGACGCGCACGCTGTTTGCGGTCAACACGCCGGCGCGTGCAGCGGGCCTGTATCGCGGACAGCGACTGACGGCGGCCCAGGCATTGCTGAGCCAGTTTGAGACGGTCGAGTACGATCCGGCAGCCACTGAACACTGGCATCGTCTGTTGGCGGCATGGGCGTATCGCTACAGCTCGGAAGTCGTAGTGTTTCCGCATGCGATCGTGCTGGAAGTCAGCAAGAGCCTGGGCCTTTTTGGCCCATGGCCACGCTTCGAGGCGCAGTTGCGTGAAGACCTGACAGCGCTGGGCTTTCGTCATCGCATCGCGCTGGCACCGGGTGCGCAAGCCGCCTATGTGCTTGCCGGTGTCCACGATGGCTTGGCGGTGATGACGCCGGATGCCCTGCAGCGCGCACTGGCACCGATCGCCTTGCGCTATGCGCGGCTGCCGGATGGCGCGGGTACATCGCTGCCGGCGATGGGCATTCGCACCTTGGGCCAGCTGCTGCGCTTGCCACGTGATGGCCTGCAGCGTCGTTTCGGTGCGTCGTTGCTCGCCTATCTCGATCGGCTGAGCGGTGTCGCTCCGGAGCTGATGGAAGCTTATCGACCACCGGATACGTTCGAGCTGCGCATGGAGTGGACTCACGAGATCGAACATGTCGAAGCGTTGATGTTTCCGCTGCGTCGCTTGATCGGCGACCTGGCCACCTATCTGGCCGGTCGCGACGGTGGTGTCCAGCGATTCGTGCTGGAGCTTGAGCATCGCAGCACAGCGCCAACACGCGTGGTCGTCGGCTTGCTTGCCGCCGAGCGCGAGGCGGCATGGCTATTCGAGTGCGCCCGCGGCCGGCTGGAGCGACAACAGCTGCCGCAGCCTGTAGTCGCGATGCGCGTGATCGCGCGCGAGCTGCCACCGTTCGTGCCGGCGGGGCGTGATCTGTTTGACACGCGACCAGCGAACGCGATGCCGCTTGACCAACTGCGCGAACGGTTGCGCGCACGCCTCGGTGAGCGTGCGATCCAGCATCTACGTCGCACGATTGATCCACGTCCCGAATATGCACAGACGACAGCGGACGACACGCGCTTGCCGGAGGCGATGACCGAGACACTGCCACGCCCGACCTGGTTGCTCGATCGGCCGATCCCGTTGCATGGCCCGTCACCCACGATCCTGGCCGGCCCCGAACGACTCGAGACGGGCTGGTGGGATGGTGGCGACCTGCGCCGTGACTATTACGTGGTGCGCACGAGTCAGGGGCAATGTGCGTGGGTATTCTGCCCACCAGGCGAGCCCGGGCGCTGGATGCTGCATGGGTGGTTTGCATGAGCGCTTACGCCGAGCTGCATTGCCTGTCGAACTTCTCGTTTCAGCGGGGAGCTTCCAGCGCGCGCGAACTTTTCGATCGGGCCAAGGCTTGCGGTTACACCGCGCTGGCGATTACCGACGAATGCTCGCTGGCCGGCATCGTGCGTGCCCATGAAGCGGCACGCGATATGGGCATGAAACTGATCGTTGGTGCCGAGTTCCAACTGGACGATGGACTGAAGCTGGTATTGCTGTGTGAAACATTGGACGGCTATACCGCGATGTGTGCACTGATTACCCGCGGCCGACGCGCGGCGATCAAGGGAAGCTATCTCGTCACGCGCGAAGATTTTTACGGCGGCTTGTCCGGCACGCTCGCTTTGTGGATTCCCGACGCCCTACCGGATCGTGAACACGGCGCATGGCTACGTACGGTTTTCACCGACCGTCTGTGGCTGGCTGTCGAACTGCATTGCGGCCCGGACGATGCACGTCGACTGCAGATACTGGAGACGACAGCACAGACACTCGGCATCCCGATGGTCGCCAGCGGCGACGTGCATATGCATGTGCGCAGGCGTCGCGCCCTGCAGGATGTAATGACCGCGATTCGCCATCGCCAGACCGTAGCCGAAGCTGGTGCTGTGCTGTTCAAGAACGGCGAGCGCCACCTGCGCACCCTTGCTGCGCTGACGTCGGTCTATCCGCCATCGCTGCTGGAAGAAAGCGCGCGCATCGCGGAGCGCTGCCAATTCAAGCTGACTGAACTGCGCTATGGCTATCCCGCCGAGCTGGTACCGGATGGCTATACGCCCGCGGGTTGGCTGCGAAAGCTGACGGAGGAGGGTATGCGCTGGCGTTGGCCCGATGGCGTGCCCGACAAGGTGCGCGCGCAAATCGAGAATGAGCTGGCGATCATCGCGGATCGTGAGTACGAATCCTATTTCCTAACCGTGCGGGACATCGTGCACTACGCCCGCAGCGAGAAAATCCTTTGTCAGGGACGTGGTTCGGCGGCGAACTCGGCAGTCTGCTACGCGCTTGGTGTAACCGAAGTTGATCCCGCCCACATCAACCTGCTGGTCGAGCGCTTCATCAGTAGAGAGCGCAACGAGCCGCCGGACATCGATGTCGATTTCGAACACGAACGACGAGAAGAGGTCATCCAGTACATCTACAAGAAATACGGGCGCGATCGCGCAGCGTTGGCGGCAACGGTGATCAGCTATCGCGGGAAAAGCGCGGTACGCGATGTCGCCCGTTCGCTGGGGTTGCCACCGGATCAAGTAGATCTGCTTTCGAAAGTGTTTGCCTGGTGGGATGGCGAAGATGAGCTGGATGAGCACCTGCGCGAGCACGGTTTCGATCCGGCCAGCCCGGTGTTGCAGCGCGTACTCAAACTGACGGCCGAGCTGCTGGATTTTCCGCGTCACCTGTCACAGCACGTAGGCGGTTTTGTCATCAGCGATCAACCGCTGTCGCATCTGGTGCCGGTCGAGAACGCAGCGATGCCCGACCGCACGATCATCCAGTGGGACAAGGATGATCTCGATGCACTCGGCTTGCTCAAGGTCGACTGCCTTGCGCTAGGCATGCTGACTTGCGTGCGCAAATGCCTCGATCTGTTGAAACAGCATCGGGGTCGCGATCTCACCATGGCGACGATCCCCAAGGAAGATCCGGCTACCTACGCGATGATCCAGAACGCCGACACGATCGGCGTATTCCAGATCGAAAGCCGCGCCCAGATGGCGATGCTGCCACGGCATCGACCGGCGAGCTTCTACGACCTGGTGATCCAGGTAGCCATCGTGCGGCCGGGTCCGATCCAGGGCGATATGGTGCATCCGTACCTGCGCCGGCGCCGCGGCGAAGAAACCGTCGATTACCCATCGGAAGATCTCAAGCCGGTGTTCGAACGCACATTGGGGGTGCCGCTGTTCCAAGAGCAGGTGATGAAGCTGGCGATCGTGGCGGCAGGCTATACGCCGGGCGAAGCGGATCAGTTGCGTCGCGCGATGGCGGCGTGGAAACGTCACGGCGGCATGGAAAAACATCGCGAGCGCATCACGCAAGGGATGTGCGAGCGTGGCTACACCGCCGAGTTCGCGGCGCGATTGTTCGAGCAGATCAAGGGCTTCGGTTCCTACGGATTCCCCGAGAGCCATGCGGCAAGTTTCGCCGGCATTGTCTACGCGAGTTGCTGGCTGAAATGCCATGAGCCCGCCGCCTTCACCTGCGCATTGTTGAACGCGCAGCCGATGGGTTTCTACGCCGCCAGTCAGATCGTGCAGGATGCGCAGCGTCATCGCATCACGGTACGCCCGGTCGATGTGCAACACAGCGATTGGGATTGCACACTCGAGGCTGACGCCAAGTCAACGATCGATTCCCCGGCGATCCGGCTAGGCCTGCGTCAACTGCGGGGTTTTCGAGAGGATGTGGCACTGCGATTGTCGGCGGCGCGCGCGTCCGCCGCTTTTGGAAGCATCGCGGATCTGTGCGCGCGTGCGGGCCTCGACAAGCGTCATCAGGAAGCCCTCGCCGAAGCGGGTGCTCTGCGTAGTCTTACGGATCATCGTCATCAGGCGCATTGGGCCATCGCTGGTATCGAAGCGCAGCTGCCGCTGTTCGGGAATGCCAGTCCGCATGAGCAAGCTGTCGCACTGCCTATCCCCTCGCAGGCCGAAGACACTCTGGCCGACTACGCTCGTGTGGGACTGACCCTGGGGCCACACCCGTTGCAGCAGATTCGCGCACGACTGCGTGCCTCAAGATGTACAGACTCGCGC
>Ga0302226_10000727_pt1 | contig 26200 bp, 21 predicted proteins | sample II_Palsa_E3_3_FD_193524 | JGI IMG/M metagenome (GOLD analysis project Ga0302226, IMG submission 193524) | Peat permafrost microbial communities from Stordalen Mire near Abisko, Sweden - II_Palsa_E3_3 | ecosystem: Environmental > Terrestrial > Soil > Palsa > Peat permafrost | place: Sweden...
CTGCGGCGGAAAGCGAGCGAGACGGTGGAGGTGGAGACGTAGCGGATGCGGCGGAGTTTGTCGGCGAGCACGGGATCTAGCTGCTGGACGATCTCCGCTGTCACGTAGGCCGGCGTGGTGAAGACGACATTGTCGGCGAGGAGAGAGGTGCCGTCGGCCAGGGTGAGTCTGTACTGATTGCCGGCCGCGGCGATGGATTGCACGCGGGTGTTGAGCTTGATCTTCTGCGGATTGAGGCACGCGGCAACGGCGTCGGGGAGTTGCTGGAGGCCGCCGGAGAGTGTGGTGAACATCGACGGACGAGCGCCCGTGGACGGCTGGGCCGCCTGCTCCTTCTTTCGCTTCATCATGCCGAGCACGAGGCTGCGATGCTTCTTTTCCATGTCGGTAAACATGGGGAAGGTGCTACGAAGGCTGAGCGCTTCGGGATCGCCCGCGTGGATGCCGGCCATTAGCGGGCCGGCGATTTTTGCGAGCAGCTCAGAGCCCATGCGGCGACGCACAAAGCTGCCAAGGCTTTCGTCTGCGACGGTAGTGTTGCGGCCGATGAAGATCTCAAGGCCCATGCGCAGCTTGCCGGGCCAGGAGATGAGCTTCGAGCGCAGGATGGGAAGGATCATGGTCGGGGCCATGAGCATCATGCCTTCGGGCATGGGGTGAAGCTTGCCCTTGCTCAGGACATACGTGGAGGGCGTGGCGGTGTGGTTGGAACCGATGAGCTGGTCGCCAAGGCCTAGCTCGCGGCAGAGGTCGAGGGCTGCGCGCTTCTGGGTGAGGAACGAGTCGGGGCCGCCTTCGATGAGGAAGCCGTCGCCGGCGTACGTGACGATCTTTCCGCCGAGGTGGTCGGAGGCTTCGAGCAGGAGATAGTTGGCGTTCGGGCCTTCAGATTTTTGAAGGGCGTACGCGGCCGCAAGGCCAGAGATTCCACCGCCGATGATGACTGTCTTAGGCATTAGCTGGTTCGCTTTCGGTCAGCATTGCTGCGCATTGATACTCCTGGGAGAGTGCTCTTTGTTTGGAGAGCCCGCGAGTTCGTCATCGTCATCGCCCTTAAGGTTAGCGGCGGATGAACTGGCGCACTGTGATTCGAATCACAGGGCTGTTGCGACGAGGATGTGCTATCGACGCGAAATGCGCAGCGATATGGAGAAAATGTCGCTTGATTTGACCGTAAACTCATTGACCGTGAGGGTCAAGGACGGTAATACGCAACGATGCAGCAGGGCACAAAGGCGACTGCTGCGTCGGTTGAAAGCTGCGTTCACGGGAGGTTTCGGTTGTTATTGTGGCAGCATGCTCCCTGTACGAACGAAGCGCGTGTGCCAGGACAGCGATTCGTCGAGGAGGTGGGGAGTATGTTTTCCGCAGGCCGACTTCTCGGCGCGCTCGAGATAGTCGCGCAACAGCGGGCGGAAGTCGGGGTGCGAACAGTTCTCGATGATGAGGCGGGCACGCTTCTTCGGGGAAAGACCGCGTAAATCGGCAAGGCCCTGGTCGGTGACCATGACCTGAAGGTCGTGCTCGGTGTGGTCGACATGCGAGACCATGGGGACGATGGTGGAGATGTTGCCCTTGGCGGCGGTGGATGGCGCCATCATGAACGAGAGGTAGCCGTTCCGGGTGAAGTCGCCCGAGCCGCCAATGCCGTTCTGCATGCTTGAGCCCATGATGTGGGTGGAGTTCACGTTGCCGTAGATGTCGCCTTCGATCATGGCGTTCATGGCGATGACGCCGAGGCGGCGGATGATCTCCGGGTTGTTGGATATCTCCTGCTGGCGGATGACGATTTGATTGCGGTAGCCGCCGATCTTCGGCATGATGTTGGCGATGCCATCGGGGCTGAGCGAAAACGCGGTTGCGGAGAGGCTGCAAATCTTACCCTTGTCGAGCAACTGCACCATGCCGTCCTGGATGACCTCGGTGTAACCCGTCATGCCTTCAAACGGCGCTTCTTCCAAGCCGAAGAGCACGGCGTTGGCGATGTTTCCGACGCCGGATTGCAGCGGGAGGAGGGTGGAAGGGAGGCGGCCTTTCTTCACTTCCCACTCGAGGAAGTTAATGATGTTGGCGGCGATTTTTTTCGAGGCTTCGTCGGGTGCCTTGAACGGGCTCGCCCGGTCTCCTATGTCGGTCGCGACAACCGCAATCACCTTCTCCATCGGAACCTTGAGGTACGGCGTGCCGATGCGCTGGTCGGACTTTAGCAGCGGAATGGGCTGGCGATGCGGCGGCAGGCCGAGGCCGTAGTAGATGTCGTGCATGCCCTCAAGCTCGAGAGGCTGCGCCGAATTCACTTCGAGGATGACTTTGTCCGCGCGGTTGATCCAGGTGGTGTTGTTACCGAGCGACGAGCTGGGAACGATGCGGCCGTCTTCGAGGATCGCGGTGACTTCGATGATGGCCACATCCATATGGCCGAGGAAGCCGTAGTCGACCATCTGCGCGACGTGGCTGAGATGAATGTCCATGTAGTCGGTCTCGCCGCCGTTGATGCGCTTGCGCATCTCGGGGTCGCCACTATAGGGGAGGCGCAGGTTGACGCCGTCGGCCTTGGCCAGGGCGCCGTCCAGTTCCGGGCCGGTGGAGGCTCCGGTGAAGACACTGACCTTGAAACTCTCACCGTTCTCGTGCGCGGCGTTGATTCGCTTCGCCAGCGCAGTCGGGACGGCCTTTGGATATCCGGAGCCGGTAAAGCCGCTCATGCCAAGGATCGATCCGGGCTGGATCAGGGCGGCAGCTTCGTCGGCGCTCATCACGCGCTGGGCGAGAGCGGAGTTCAGGATTCTGGAGCTTGTGGGGATGGTGGAACTTGTGGAAGCCATTGAAACCTATACCTACCTTTTCTTATCGTTGTCGTCGCTAAGCTCAGCTGGGACGCGTTTCGCAGTCTCTCGCATCCCTCATCGGCCCGGCATGAGGGTTCAGCTACGCAGGCCGCGCCGGAGGTTCCAGGAGGCTCGATTTCCCGACGTCGATCATTTTAGCGGGTGGACGCCAAAGACTCTTCCGACGGAGCTCCATAGGTATAGGAATCAGGCAGCTTCCTGTACTCGTAGCCGGTATAAATTTGCCGGGGACGGGCGATTTTCTGTTCCGGATCGTTGATCAGCTCCTGCCACTGGGCCAGCCAGCCGACCGCACGTGGGATTGCAAACAGAACTGTAAACATCTTGGCCTCAAGGCCCATCGCCTCATAGATGATGCCGGAGTAGAAATCGACGTTTGGGTACAGCTTGCGGGAGACGAAATATTCATCGGCGAGGGCGATGCGCTCGAGTTCCATGGCGAGATCGATCTTCTTGTTGCGGCCGGTCACCTCGAACACTTCCTCTGCCGTCCGCTTAATGATGCGGGCGCGGGGATCGTAGTTCTTGTACACCCGGTGGCCGAAGCCCATGAGCTTGTGGTGTCCGTCCTTGACGCCCTGAATGAAGGCCGGAATGTTTTCGATGCTTCCGATCTCGTCCAGCATCTTGAGCACTTCTTCATTAGCGCCGCCATGCAGCGGTCCAGCCAGAGCGGCGGCCGCGGCGGCGATGGAGAGGAACGGATCCGCCTCCGAACTGCCGACCGCGCGCATCGCGTTGGTGGAACAGTTCTGCTCATGATCGATATGGAGGATGAAGAGCACGTCCAGGGCCCGCGCCAGCACCGGATGCTTCAGGTGCTCAAGCTCACTGCGCTCCCACAGCATGTGCATGAAGTTTTCCGCGTAGCCGAGCTTCGGCTCTGGAGCGATGTAATCGAGGCCCTTGCTATGGCGGTATCCATACGCCGCGATAATGGGGATTTTGCCGATGATGCGGCGGATGCAGTGCATCTGATTTTCATGGTCGCGCACGTGCTTGGAGTCCGGATAGAAAGTAGACAGTGCGGCAAGGGTGCTGACCAGCATACCCATCGGATGAGCGTCGTAGCGGAAGCCTTCCATGAACTTCTTAATATTCTCGAAGATGCCCATGTGCTTGCGCAGGGCGGCCAGCCACTCGGTCTCCTGCTCAGGATCGGGAAGCTCGCCGTGAATGACGAGGTAGGCGACCTGCGGAAAGCTGCAGTGCTCGGCCAGGTCAGCAATGTCATAGCCGCGATAGCGCAGGATGCCCTTGTCGCCATCGATATAGGTAATCTTGCTCTGGCAGGATGCTGTGTTCATGAAGGCGGGATCGTAGGCCATCATCCCGAAGTCGTCCGGGACCAGTTTGATCTTGCGCAGATCCATCGCGCGGATCGTATCGTGCGTAACAGGGAGCGTGTACTGCTTGCCTGTGCGATTGTCGATTACGGTAACGCTGTCTTCCATGGGGACTTCCCTTCGATCGCTCAACAATCCACTTCTGCGATTATCGTTGGCTGTGATGAATATCACCGGCTGCAAGGGTTTCCGAGCATCAATTCCCGCAACCCGTGCGCGTTCACCAAAATAGTCGTTTTACTCAGCAAAAGCGACCATCTCAGGCTGAAACGTTCGCGATCGCCTGCATTGCGCGTAATTGCATTGCAACGGGGGAGAGCCTACATCTCCATTTTGCTAAGAAATTTGCACAAGACACGCAGCAGGACGAGCGAAATGCTGGGAAAGGAGGTTGAGCGATTACCGGAGAGACTTGGTCGAGACCCTTTCATTTGTAACTCAAAAAACTGGAAGGAAGAGTAAAAATGAATCTGCAAGGATTGTGTGCAGAGATGCGCTACATCCACTAATTGCGAGCCATTGTGAACAGGACAACCGAGATGATTGAACAGAGCGTAAAGGGCGTACGTGTCGAGTCTGACAGCATGGGACAGATCGACGTACCCGCCAACCATTACTGGGGAGCGCAGACAGAGCGTTCGCTGCATCACTTTGCGATTGGCGACGATAAGATGCCGGCGGAGTTGATTCGCGCCTTCGCGATTCTGAAGAAGGCGGCGGCGCTGGTGAACTACGATCTCGGCAAACTGCCCAAGGAGACGATGCAGTTGATCGTGAAGGCGGCCGATGAGGTGATTGCCGGGGAGCATAAGGACGAATTTCCACTGAGCATTTGGCAGACCGGGTCGGGCACGCAGACCAACATGAATGTCAATGAGGTGATCTCGAACCGCGCGATCGAGATTGCCAGCGGAGAGATGGGCAGCAAGAAGCCCGTGCACCCGAACGACCACGTGAATATGTCGCAGTCGTCGAATGACACGTTTCCAACGGCGATGTATATTGCGGCGGCAACGGCGGTGAAGGAGCGGCTGATCCCGACGGTGCAGCATCTGCACGATGCGTTGGCGGCGAAGGCGAAGGAATTTGAGCACATCGTCAAGATTGGCCGCACGCATCTGCAGGATGCTGTGCCGATGACGCTGGGGCAGGAGATTGGTGGATGGGCGAACTTGCTCGAGCGCGATATTGCGCGGATGGGATCGACGCTGGATGGGCTGTACGAGCTGGCGATCGGTGGAACAGCTGTGGGCACGGGGCTGAATACGCATCCGGAGTTTGCGGACCGCGCGGCGGCGAAGATTGCGGAGCTGACCGGGCTTCCCTTCCGCTCGCATCCGAATAAGTTTGCGGCGCTCTCGGCGCATGACGAACTGGTGTTTGCCAGCGGCGCGCTTGTAACACTCTCGGCATCCATGATGAAGATTGCTAACGATGTGCGCTGGCTAAGCTCGGGACCTCGCTGCGGACTTGGCGAACTGATTATTCCGGAGAACGAGCCGGGAAGCTCGATCATGCCGGGCAAGGTGAACCCCACGCAGAGCGAGGCCATGACCATGGTGGCGGTGCAGGTGCATGGCAACAACGCGGCGATTGCCTTCGGTGGGAGCCAGGGCAACTTCGAGCTCAACGTATTCAAGCCGGTGATGATCTATAACTTCATGCACTCGGTGCGACTGCTGACGGACACGTCGCATATGTTTGTGGAGTTCTGCGTTGAGGGCATGGAGGCGAATCTTCAGCGCATTAACGAGTACGTAGAGAAGTGCCTGATGCTGGTGACGGCGCTCAACCAGCACATTGGCTACGACAAAGCCGCCAAGCTGGCCAAGACCGCGCATCACAAAGGACTGTCGCTGCGCGAGGCCAATCGCGAACTCGGCTACTTGACCGAAGAGGAGTTCGATCGGTACATGCGGCCGGAGAAGATGACCAGCACCGGAGGTTGAATCGGGTCAAGCTAAGGGCATGTTCCCCAGCGGCCGCATCCTCGCGGCTGCTCTTTTGTTGCTCATTTCGGTGCCAGGCATGAGGCCTGAGCGAATTTTTAAACTTCCGCGGCGAACCTGCTGAAGCGGTCGCGCTAAAATAATCCAACCCTTCATGCTCATGGCTGCACGACGACCCACGCTCGCCGCCATCGCCCTCCCGGCAATTCTGCTGCTAGCCTCCGCGCCCGGGCTGGATGCTGCCGGTCTGCCTGCTACGCCCACGCCCAGCCATCGCGAGGTGCTTCAATCGCCGGCAGGCATTACCGAGGTTGGACTGCTCGACGGCGCGGCTTATCGCATCGACATCCCGGCGCATTGGAACCATTCGCTGGTGGTCTTCTATCACGGCTATGCGCTGCAGCCGGTGACCTTTCACATTGCCGCGCGGCTGGTCGGCCAGGAGCAGCCGTTTTTCGAGCGCCATTATGCCGTCCTTCAGAGCGCTTTCTCGAGGACTGGGTGGGCGCTGCAGCAGGCCTATCCGGAGACCGACGCGCTGCGACGCTACTTCATCCGGAAGTATGGGCAGCCGATCGAGACCTACGTCGCCGGAGGCTCCATGGGCGGCCAACTGGTCGCGGTCACGCTGGAGCTCAACCCCAAGCCTTACCTGGGAGGCCTTGATCTCTGCGGGTCGGTCGGCCCGACGTATGTGAACTTCAATCGCCGCTTCGCGATGAGGGCTGCGTTCGACTACTACTTTCCGGGAGTCATGCCGCCGCTGGTGCCAGTCCCTGCCAACTTCGACGACACCATTGCTGACCGCGACAAGGTACTGGAGGCGTTGCGAGCGGATCCGGCTGCCGCGACCGCCATGCGCAACCTCACCGGCCTGCACACCGACGCGAACCTGGCTCACGACATCGCGTACTGGACGTTCATCGTGAAGGATTTGCAGCAGCGCGCAGGCGGCAACCCCTTTGATACCAGAAACTTTGTCTACAACGGCACAAGTCCGAACAGTGCGGGCGACGATTTCGATCTGAACGCGAAGGTGAAGCGCTACAGTGCCTCCCCGCAGGCGCGCGCCTACCTGTTGCATCACTACACGCCGACCGGCCGGCTGGGCCGCCCCATGCTCGCCCTTCACACGATCTACGATCCCATCGTGCAGCTGAGCCAGCTGGAGCTGTACGAAGATGAGGTCCAGGTTGCGGGCGCCGAACAGAATTTTGTGCAGCAGGTCGTCGACCGGGAGGGCCACTGCGACTTCACCCAGGACGAGATCGGCGATGCCTTCGATGAGATGGTTCGCTGGGCAAAGGGCGGCCCTCGGCCAACGCCGGGAGCCGTAAAGTCTGCTGCGTCGAAACCGTGACGTCGGGTTCCGGCGGCCGGTATCGGGACTTGGTCGGAACCACGTAACGCTCGCGCCACCCCTTCACGACAGCCCCGTATACGGCCCGTATAATAGAGTATGGAATTTGTGCGGCCGGAGACTTCGGTTTCCAGCGCTCCAGAATCTCACGCGCCTGCCCCCCCTGGCGCGACCCCAACCAGCGAAACCGGCATCGAGCTCGAAGCAGCGCTCCCCGCCATTCCGCACACCTCAGGTGTGTCCAAAGCCTCCGGCGCACCGGACGGACCCGCCGGCAAGCTTGCGCCGGTGTTTCCGAAGGCTCCGCCAACTGGTCCAATTCCCTCTTCTGACCGGGCAGATTTGGAGGCGCGCTTCGAGCATTTGATCGCGACGGTCAAAGCCAATCGCCCCGCCGACGACCTCGACCTCATTCGCTCTGCCTGGGAGTTTTCCATCCAGAAGCATGAAGGCCAGCGCCGCGCTTCGGGTGAGGCGTACATTGGCCATCCGCTGGAGGTCGCGCAAGTTCTTGCGGAACTTAAGATGGATGCCACCGCAATCGCCGCCGGCCTGCTGCACGATGCTGTCGAAGATACGGATGTCACCGCCAGCGACATTGCCAAGCGATTTGGCGAACAAGTCGCGCACATCGTCGAAGGCGTCACCAAGCTCGACAAGATCAAGTTTGCCAACCGCGAAGATCACCAGGCGGAGAACATTCGCAAGATGCTGCTCGCGATGGTTACAGACCTTCGCGTGGTTATCATCAAGCTCGCCGACCGGCTGCACAACATGCGCACGCTCGAGCATTTGAATCCTGAGAAGCAGCGCCGCATTGCTCGCGAGACGCTCGATGTGTATGCCCCACTGGCGCATCGTCTGGGAATGGGTAAATTGCGCGGCGAGCTCGAAGACCTCGCGTTCCGCTACATCGATCCGTTCACATACACGCAGCTTTCTTCCGAGGTCGATTCCCTGCGAGGCGAAGGCGAAGCGTTTCTGCAACGCATTGTTGGAACCCTCGAAGCGAAGTTTAGAGAAGTTGGCGTGACCGCACGCGTCGAGTCGCGCATCAAGCGGCTTTTCTCTATTCAACAAAAACTCGTCGCCCACAGCATTCCCGTCGAGCAGGTCTACGATCTTTTCGCAGTGCGTGTGATTACCGAAACCGAGTCTGACTGCTACGCCGTACTCGGCCTGCTGCACAGCATGTGGCGGCCGGTGCCGGGGCGCTTCAAAGACTTCATCGCGATGCCGCGGCCCAACCTTTACCAGTCGCTGCACACTACATTGATTGCCGAAGGCGGGCACCAGTTTGAAGTGCAGATCCGCACCGAGGACATGCACCGTGTCGCCGAAGAAGGCATCGCCGCGCACTGGAAGTACAAGGCGACTGACAACGTCAGCGCGAAGGATGAGCAGCGCCTGGCGTGGGTTCGCCAGCTGATGGAATGGCAGCGCGAGATGACCGACCCCAACGAATTCATGTCGACGCTGCGCATCGACCTGTATCCGGAAGAGGTCTACACCTTTACGCCGAAGGGCAAAGTCATCGTGCTGCCCAAGGACGCAAGCCCCATCGACTTCGCGTACGCGATTCATACGGACGTCGGGCATGCGACCATCGGCGCCAAGGTGAACGGGCGCATCGTTCCGTTGCGCACCCGGCTGCGCAATGGCGACATCGTGGAGGTCACCACGCAGGCCGGCCATTCGCCTTCGCGCGACTGGCTGAGCTTTACAAAGAGTTCGCGCGCACGCAACAAGATCAAGCATTGGCTGAATGAGAATCAGCGCGCGCGGGCCGTTGAAATCGGCAACAAACTGTTGCAGCGCGAAGCTCGCAAGTACAAGCTCTCGCTTGAGAAATTTAAAAATCCCGACTATGAACGCATCGCGTCGGAGTATGGCCTCGCTGCAGTAGACGATCTGCTTGCGGGCATCGGCTTCGGCAAGTTCTCCGCGCGCCAGGTGCTGAACAAGCTCGAGCCCGGAAGCACGATGCCCGCCGAGACCGCGGCCAACGAACCGGGCACCACGGGTAACACGCTCGCGCACATGTCGGAGGCGGTCAAGCGCGTCTTCTTCGGCAAGGGTTCCGACTCGCTGCAGGTGGAAGGCCAGGACGATCTGCTGGTCTATCGCGCTCGATGTTGCAACCCGATCCGTGGCGAAGAGATTATTGGCTACGTGACGCGCGGCAAGGGCGTAGCTGTCCACGCCCGTAGCTGCCCTAACGTGCAAAACCTGCTTTACGAGGCCGATCGCCGCATTGACGTAGCGTGGGCCGAGAGCGCGAGCAACACAGCACCCGGCGCTCCCAAGCCGACCACTTACCCGGTCAAGTTGGTGATCCTGGTCGACGATCGCTCCGGCCTGCTCAAGGAATTCGCCGCCATCATCTCCGAGGACGGCACCAACATTAAGTCTGTTGAGACGCGACCAGCCGATGACGAAGCCGTATACGTCGACTTCGTCATTGAGACGCTTGACCTGCGACACCTCACCCGCCTCACGCAGAATCTGCGTAAGGTGCCGGGCGTGCGCGATGTGCATCGCGTGCAGAAGGTCTAGCCGCAGTTTTCCTGAAAGCTTACGACAGAACCGGAACGTTGATCTGCTGTCCTACCTTGACGAGGTCCGGATTGCTGATGCCGTTCGCCGAAGCAATCTCGCCATACTTATTCGGATTGCCGTAGAACAGCTTGCTCACCTTGCTCAGATTATCGCCCGGCTTGATCGTGTAGGGCTGCTCTGCGCCACCGGTCGTCGCGATCTGGTGCTCGAGGTCGCTGTAGCTCGGATCGACTTGTTTGATCACGTCCCACACGCGGTTGGCGATCACAGTGGACGGGACTTCTCCCTTGATGCGGAGCTTTTCGCCGTCGAGATCGACGGAATCTACTTTCGCTCCGTACTCTGAAAAGCTGTTGATGGTATCCAGAACCGGCGCGTACTTTTGTTGCAGTGCATTCAGGTCAGCCATAACGATCCTCTCCTTAATGAGCTTTCTAGCTCACCAGATGCAATTTATGGGTGTCGAGGATGCTAATTCTCCGCTAAAAACTTCATCGCCGCCGAAACGGAGGCTGCTGACCCTTAGACCAGTACCCCCAAGCGCTTCGCGGTCCCTGTCAAAATTTCCAGTGCCTTATCGATCTGCGCCCGGGTGTGCTCGCTGGTCATGATGCAGCGCACGCGGGCCTTACCTTCGGGCACCGTCGGGAAGGCGATGCCAGTCGCCATCACGCCTTGCTCGAAGACAGCGCGGCTGAACTCCATCGTCTTTCGGCCATCGCCGATGAGGATGGGCGTAATCGGCGTCTCGCTCTTCGGCGTGGTGCGGCCGCCAATATCGAAACCGGCGTGCGTGAGTTGCTCCTGGAAATAGTGGGTGTTCGCCCACAGCCGCTCGATCCGTTTCGGCTCGTTTTCGAGAATGTCGAAGGCCGCGATGCAGCTTGCCGCGACACTGGGCGGATGCGAGGTCGAGAACAAGAACGGCCGCGCGCGATGGTAGAGGTAGTCGATCAGATCGCGCGATCCGCACACGTAGCCGCCCAGCGCGCCAATCGCCTTGGAGAGCGTGCCAACCTGTATATCCACGCGCTGGGTGCAGCCAAAGTGGTCCACGCTGCCGCGGCCATTGCGCCCCAGCACGCCGCTGGCATGCGCATCGTCCACCATCATGATCGCGCCGTACTTCTCGCAGAGATAGGCGAGCGCACCGACCGGGCCAATGTCGCCGTCCATCGAAAATACGCCGTCCGTGATCACGAGCTTATGCCCCGGCTCGTGTTGAATTTCCTTCAACAACTCTTCAGCGTGCTCGACATCCTTGTGGCGAAAGACTTTGATTTTCGCGCGCGAGAGCCGCGCCCCGTCGATGATGCTGGCGTGATTCAGCTCGTCGGAGAGAATGAAATCTTCCTTGCCAAGGATGCTCGAAACGGTTCCCGCATTCGCAGTAAACCCTGACTGGAACACTACGCACGCTTCCACGCCCTTGAAGTGCGCAATCTTTTCTTCGAGCTCCATGTGAATGCGCATGGTGCCGGCGATGGTACGCACGGCTCCTGAACCGACGCCGTACTTCTCGATCGCGGCCGTCGCGGCCTCGCGCAGCTTGGGGTGATCGCACAGCCCAAGGTAGTTATTCGAGGCGAGATTGATGACCTCGCGGCCATCGTAGTGGCAAACGGGAGCTTGCGCGTCGTCGAGCACGCGCAGCTTAAAGTAGGTGCCTTGGATCCGCAGGGCTTCTAACTGCGCGCTCAAGTGCGCCAGTTGCGGACGTTTCGACGATGTCTCTTCAAGAAGGGTTGTCGCGATACTCATAATGTTTTGATGTTAAACCTTTCTTCCGGTTTAGGCGGCGCGCCTTGCGCCAAAGGGGCATCCTACCGAGTATGCAAGATCGTGGCGTTAGCCCTTCTTCGCAAGCCATGCGTAGGCATGGAAGGAGATCTATGACCATCAGCAGGACATTTCGCGTCATCTTGAGCAGTGCAGGAATCCTTACCCTCGCCTTCGTCGCAGGCTGCGCCAGCAAGGTGAATCGAGCGATCGATCAGGCCAAATCGCAGGCGACGTCTACCAACACGCCGCAGCAAGTTCAGTACATCGACGGCGATGGCAACACGATCACCAAGACCGTGCAGCCACCAGCGGCGCAGGGGCAGCAGCCGGCAATTTCGACGTTGACCACGCCGCCACCGCCGGGCCCCAAGCCGCACAGCACCGACCCGGTCATCACGCCATTATCCTACGGTGCGCAGGGCGCTCCCATGCAGGGGACGGTCGGTCAACCCGCGGTGGGTGGGCAACCTGTATCTCAGCCCTCGCAACCAGGCCAGCCGCCTTCAGTCTCCATGCAAGTTCCCGCGGGCACGGAGCTCGCCATCCGCATCGACCAGCACATCAGCGTAAAAACCAGCGAAGCCGGCGATCATTTCAATGGCAACGTGGTTGACCCAGTGGCCGGCGCCAGTGGGGCCGTCGTCATTCCAAGTGGCACCCCGGTCAGTGGACGAGTCGTCGAGTCGCATCACGGGGGACACTTCCGTGGGCGCTCGGTGCTCGAGTTGCGCCTCACCGCAATGACGCTCAACGGCTACGAATACCCACTCGACACGCATGACACCGTGCGCACCCGGAAGGGCAAAGGACGCCGCTCGGCAGGCATCATCGGCGGCATGACCGGCGCCGGCATGCTGATCGGCGGCCTCGCCACTGGTGGTGTTGGCCTGGCGATTGGAGCTGCTGCCGGCGCAGGCGGAGGCACTGCCATCGCGGGCTTGACCGGCAATCACAATCTCGATATTCCCGCCGAATCCATTGTGCACTTCCGGCTCGCCGACGACCTCGTGGTTCAGAATCCGTAAGCTTGCCCATTCTCGCGACGGCCCATCCCCTCGATGGGCCGTTTCTTTTTGACCGGGCCTGCAACTTGCATGCTGTCCCTTCGTCCAACTCTTTAGATCCACGCAGCTACTACACTGTTGGTGTATCTTCCGCTCTTCCCCGACCATGAAGCCTCTCGCCATTCTCTGCTCCATTGCCTTCCTCGCCGCGGCGCTCACGCACGCGCAAAGCCCGGCACCTGACGCGCAATCGCCCCCGCAAACGAATCCGCCGACGGCTACGATCACGGTCAGTTCCAGCCTGGTGGTCGTGCCTGCGCTGGTCCGCACTAAGTCTGGCGAACTCGTCTACACGCTTAAGGCGGACGACTTCATCCTCACCGACAATGGCGTCGTGCAGAAGCTGCGCCTCGAGCAGGACACCGGCAGCGAGCCACTGGCGATGGTGATCATCGCGCAGACGGGTGGGGACGCCTCCGCGCATCTCGATCAGTACCAGCATCTCGGCCCCATGCTCGACAACATGCTGGGCGGCGTCGATCATCGTGTTGCCGTAGTGGGGTTCGACAGCACGCCCATCCTGCTACACGGCTTCACATCCAACCTCGACTTCATCAGCCACTCGCTCGACATCCTCGAGCCCGGCGACAACCACGCGGCTGTACTCGACGCGATCGTGTACGCGGTCAACCTGCTTCGTCAACAGCCCAACACCTTTCGACGCGCTATCCTTCTGCTTTCGCAAACCACCGACAATAACAGCCACGTAAGCGAGCTCGATGCGCTGCATGCCATCAGCGATACCAACACAGTGATGTATAGCGTCGGCTTTCACACCACGGGAACGGACGAAGGAAAGGAAGCCGCCAAGTTTGGATCTCCATATACGCCACCGCTCGAGCCCGGCCCACAGCACGGTTGCTTCAGTCGCGACCTTGGCACTGACGCTGACGGCAACCCGATTAAGCCCACTGAAAGCAAAGGCTCGCAGGACTTGAACTGCGTGGAAGAACTGCTGCCTCCGCTGCGGCTTGCGCATCTCGCCGAGATCGCGGCACGCAACGCGCTGCGCCGCAACATCTCAGAATCCGTCGCGCATCTCACTGGCGGCGAATACTTTAAGTTCAAGAATACGAAGACGCTGGATCACGATCTCTTTACCATCGCGAATCATATCCCCAATCGCTATGTGCTGAGCTTCCAGCCGCAGTCGCCCGCGCCCGGATTCCACTCCATCGTGCTCAAGCTGCGCGACGGCTCGAAGCTTTCGGTCGAAGCGCGCGATGGCTACTGGGTGAACACCGATAACGGTTCGCCGGCGCCACAGCCCTGAGCTGCGGGAGCCGTCATTCCCCCGAAAATTTATGGATCAGCCGGCGGTCGCGCTTGGTTGGCCGACGCGAGGGCGCAGGTGTGGACGCGAACATTGCCTTGCGTTCGTCGGCAGCCTTTACCCGCGCCTGCTTACTCTCTTCGGTCTCGAGGTAAAGCTCTTGCGCGACCGCCGCAGGACCGCGTACCTCGCTCAGTTTCATTACCTCGATCACGAAATCGGCCGCCTCGTTGCGCACCTGCAGCCTGTCGCCCACGCGCACTTCACGCGCAGCCTTTGCGACAACTCCATTCGACTGCACGCGCCCCAGCTCGCATGCCTTCGACGCCAGCACACGCGTCTTGAAAAACCTCGCCGCCCACAACCACTTGTCGATGCGTACGCCGTTCACGGCAGCGTCCCTCCTTTGATCAGGCTTCGCGCACACTTGAGCGCTTGCTCCTGCACGGAAGGCTCGTCGCCAAAGCCTTCGAGCCAGCACATCGCCTCGACTCTGCGAAACCAGGTACCCTGTCGCTTCGCATAGTTTCGATGACCCTGCTGCGCCGCCGCAATGGCTGCATCGAGAGGGCTCTCGCCACGCAATACTGTCATGGCTTGAGCGTAGCCCAACGCGCCCAACGTGCGGCAATCGTCGCCGTAGCGTTCGCGCAGCATCTCCGTCTCCGCGATCAGTCCGCGTGCAAACATCGCCGCCGCACGTTCGTTGATGCGCGCATAGAGCCGGTCCCGCATTGGCTTGGAGGACGTTGCTGCAAGGCCCATCTGCAGCACGCGATATCCGCGCAACGCATCGCGACCTGCCTGCCACTGTTCCGTTTGCGGCTGCCTCCCCGCCAATGTCACTTCGATACTGCGAATCAGTTTTGGCATATCGTTGGCATGAATCAAAGCTGCCGCCTGCGGGTCGAGTCGCTGTAGCACGCGATGAAGCCATGCGGATCCCCACCGTTCTGCGCGCGCGCGCAGCCGGTCGCGCAACGCGTCGTTTCGCTTGGGAGCCGGTGCCAAGCCTTCCAGCAACGCGCGCAGATACAAACCGGTCCCACCAGCCACGATGGGAATGCGCCCGCGCTCGCGAATGCCTGCGATGGCTTCGCGGGCAGCCCGCGCATAGTCGCCGGCGGTGCAGGCCTCATCGGGCCAATAGAGATCAATGCAATGATGCGGAACGCGCTGCCGCTCGGCCAGCGTTGGCTTCGCCGTGCCAATCTCCATCAGCCGGTACACCGCAACGGAGTCGCAACTGACGATCTCGCCGCCGAACTCTTCGGCCAATCGCAGCGACAAGGCAGTCTTTCCGCTCGCCGTTGGGCCGGCCACCACCAGCAGCGGATAGTCGTTCTCTCCGCGCTTCATCATTAGGGCCGCCACCAGCCATGCACGAAGACGCGATCGAGACCCGCGCGGGCTGCGCTTCCCATCAGCACTATGACAGCCAGCAATATCAGACCGCGCACCACGCTGCGACGCTCAGCTTTTTCTCTGTCGGCGCGGTAGCGCGCAAACTCCTTACGATTCCGTTTACAGGCCGGTGTCAGCGCGGGTAGCTGCGGGGATGCTGCACGATGCTCGTTGGCACGCTCTGAGCGTTGCATCTCACTGCCCCGTATCTTTATCCACGTTGACCAGGTAATGAATGCGCAGCTCGAGATTCGGTCCGTGGAACTGCTTGGGCAGCGGTGGAAACTGTCCAACACCGGTGATCGATCCCCACGCCGCACGGTTGAGCGCATCTTCGTGGCTGGAGCCATCGAGATGCATCGCAGCAATCGTTCCATCCGCGTTGATGGTGAAGCGGATCTGCGTCGTGCCTCGCTTGTTCAGCGGCGGCCGCGCCTCTTCCGGCAGCAGCGGTATCCACTGTGCGTAGATCAGGCGAATGATGCGCTGCATATAGGGCTCGAAGTTCACGCCCTGGGTGTCCGAAAGGATGTCGTAGCCTTCGCCAGTCTGCGTGCCCCGGTTATTGCCGCTGATGCCGACACTACGGTCACTGCCCGCGCTTTGCGAGCCATGCATCGCCTGCTGCATGTCGTCGCTGGCGGTGCGGCCGGTGTTGAAGTTCGGCTTTGTCGATGGCTGCGGCGTGGGCGCTTCCGGCTCTGCGGAGCGCGTGACCGGCCTGGGCGCAGAGGGTAGCGGTAAGGTCGGGGACGCAACCGGCGGGGTGGGTTGCGTCAGCGCCGGCGGCGGAGTCGTCTCTGTGGGCGCAGGCGCGGCGGTTGGAGCAGGTGCCGGCGGCGCAGGGGAGGGCTTCGGCTCCATGGCTTTCACCTTCGCGATGGTTCCCCGGTCGATCTTCGGGGCTGGGGCAATCGCATGATGCGGAAGGATCGGCGCATTCAGCTGCACGATTTCCTGCTGGTGCAACGCGTCTGCCGGGGTGATCAGTTGCGGAGAGTGCCAGAGATACTTTGGCCCATAGAACAGAACCCAGGCGATCGCGAGCCAGACAATCAGGGAGATATAGATCGACTCGCGGAACCGGCCCCTCGCCCGCTCATCTTCGATCGTGTCCAGCAGCTTAATGAGTTCGTGCTCTTCAAGGTGACCGTAGCGATTGGTGCGAATGATGTGGGTGGGTGCGGCGACCGTCCGGCTCGCCCCCTCGTGCGGGACCACGGAGATGGGGGCGCCGGGCTGCGGCTTGTCGGGCGTCGAAATCTCAGCGTCGGGGGCATTCGAGGCACCCGGGGCGCCGGATTCCTGCGGTGCTTCGGGCTGCATTCCTGGACGCTCTGGATCGATCTGTGGGGGTGTTGTCGGCATTAGGTCGTTAGTCTGTGACGGATGTGCCCCAGTGAAGGTTGCGTATCCCGGGGCAAATCGCCAGACCAAAATGACGCTGGCCCCTCTATTTTCTCATCTTCAGCCCGATTCCGCGCGTCCGCATCTATTCTTGAGATATGTCGTCCCCCGCACCCCTCGCTGGCCGCACCGCCGTCGTTGTCACCGTCAGCGACCGCTGCTTCGCCGGCACCCAGACAGACCTCTCCGGCCCGGCTATCGTCCGCATCCTGACCAACGCCGGCGCCGAGATCGTCGACGCCATCACCCTCCCGGACGAGCTCGATCAGCTGGCCTCCGCCCTACGGTCCGCTGCTTCCCGCGCCAGCCTCATCGTTACGACGGGCGGCACCGGCCTGGCTCCCCGCGACATTACCCCCGAAGCCACCCTCGCCGTCTCCACCCGCCTTGTTCCCGGCCTCGCCGAACTCATTCGCCAGGACGGCGCCCGCCAGACGCCCTTCGCCGCCCTTGGTCGCGGCGTCTGCGTCACCTCCGGTAACTCGCTCATTCTCAACCTCCCCGGCAATCCCAAGGGCGCCGAAAGCTCTCTGCGCGCCGTCCTCTCCCTACTTCCCCACGCTCTCGACCTCCTGGCCGGCCACACCGAGCATCCGGCGAAACGGTAGAATCGGCCACCGCGGCAGTAGAATAGAGATTCCGTGATTATTGGCCCCATCGCTCTCCTGCATAAGTTTTCTGCCGTCCTTCTAGCCGTCCTCAAACCCCTCGGGATCTGGGGTGTTGGCGGCCTGGCTCTCATCGACTCCGCGCTCATCCCCATCCCGGTTTCCATGGACGGCGTCGTCATTGGCTATGTCGCGGCCGATCATCATCGGTTTCTCGCCTACAGCCTCATGGCCGCAGCCGCCTCCACGCTCGGCTCACTGGTTCCCTTCTTCATCGGTCGCGCTGGCGGCGAGTTCTTCCTGCTCAAACGCATCAACCGCGAGCGCTACGAGAACATCCGCGACCGCTTCGAGCGCCAGGAGTTCCTCGCCATCATGATTCCGGCGATGCTTCCGCCCCCCACCCCGCTCAAGCTCTTCGAGTTCTCCGCCGGCGTCTTCGAGATGAAGACCACTCCGTTTCTGCTGGCTATCTTTTGTGGCAAACTCATCCAGTTTCTGGTTTGCTCGATGCTCACCATCTGGTTCGGCCCAACGCTGGTGCACTCGCTGCGCCACGTCGTGCACGAACACCACAGCCTGGTGATCGCTGTCGCGGTTGCCGGAGCCCTGTGGCTCGTCTTTTATGCGGTGCGGAAGATCTTCGATCGGCGCAAAGGCGTCTCGCTTCCCAGCGAAGAGAATGTCTAGGCTTTAGCGAAACGCACACAACAAAGGCCGCGCATCGAGCGCGGCTTTCATCTTGCCTGAAGTCTATGCGGGCTAAATCGTCTCAGGCGTTGACCGCGTATTCTCCGCCAGCCGCTTCGCCAGCACTGGCAGACCGAAGAACGCGCTTGCAAACAATCCCGTGGACAGCAGGTCGTTGCCATAGAACGGCAGCGCGGCAGCATAGCAGGCAGCCAGCCCGCTCAGGGTATGCGGATACATCGCCGCAGCTCCGAAGGATGCACTGCTCGCCCACACTGCAAAGTTGCTCAGCAGGAAGAAGCTCGTAGCCGAAGCCAACACACCGCCAGCAACTCGTAGCACGGTCACCTTGCGCAGAAGAGCGCTGCCAAGCAAGCACACCGCGGCATACCACGCCCACGTCACCAGGTAGCCGCTCACGTGAAACGCGTAGCCGTAAACCTTCGTCGTCAGGAAGACATCCATCAGCGCCATGACAGCAACCGCCAGCACGGTCTGCCAACGCGGTCTCCGTGAGCCGAAGAACAGCAGTCCGGCGCCAACTGCCGTGAAGTTGAACGCCATGTTATGGAAGACGTGCGGCAGAAGGCGGCTCAATGCAGCGAGCACGAGTATGAGGATGGCAAGCATAATTAGGTGGCCTTCAAAAAGTGGGGTTCGCGGCATCTTCACTGCCGTACCCCTCGATTGTAGCGTGTACGCAGTGCTTCATCACGAAAATGACTTTCACGAGATCAAAACGGCCTGATCCACTGTGAAGCCTCGGGCCAATCTCGAATCTACTGCTCGACGCGCCCGTCCATCGTCTGGCGCACTATGTGGCCTGCCTCATCCAGTTCCACCGTCCCTGTCAGGGGCTGCCGCCCGGTCTCACCCAGCCGGCCACCGAGAAATCGCGGATCACGAAACGTAACCACGGTCGCCGTGGTGCTGGGGTCTTCACCGCCCCCCCCCTTCGTCACCTCGACAAACGGCATCGGCGACCAGTCCATATACGCGCGACCAAGCTTGCTTCGCTCGGCCGTCAGCACCGCAGGACTCGACCCCAGCTTTGGATACATCTCCTCGCCAGTCGTCAGCGTTCGGCCATAGGTATCGATCTCTGCCAATTTGTAGACCGGCCCAAAATCCATTACAGCCGACCAGCGAAAGGGACTGAGCAGGTCCGGGCTCACCAGCGCTGCACGAGCGGGCAAAAACGTCGGCACATACGCAGCATCGACATCTTGGGTCTGCGTTGTCGTTGCCGCGGACTCCGGCGTTGGCGCGACCATGCTCTGCGTCATCGCCATCTGCAGCGCGCGCTCGTGCTCAACCGCGCGAAGGCCCCACCATCCCGCAATGCCTACCAGCGCAGCGATCGCCCAGCCTCTTCCATGGAACGCCTGCTTCTTGGCTCCGACTTCTGCGTTGACCAGGCCGAAGATCCAGGGCAGAATCAGCGCGCCCAGCAGCAGCGCAAGCATCAGGGGATCAACAATGAACACGATCGACGCGGCATACCAGCGATCATTGAAAGGAAAGAAAGGGCGCAGGCCGTAGTTGTTGGTGTAGTCCAGCAGCAGATGGCTCAGCAACGCTATCAGCGCTAGGCCGTACAACACACCCCAGCGCACGGGCGCAGCGGTCAGCGGCTTCGCCCTACCGCTCGCCGGTGTTGCTGCGCGCTTGATCCGCCATCGGTGCCACGCATAGACACCAGCAACAATCAGGGCCGCCTCGAAAGGCAGCCCTAGAAAAGTGTGCGTGATGCCGCGATGATGTTGGAATCCTTCGATCGGTCCGCGCAGACTCCACAGCGTATCGATGTCAGGGAACTCTGCGGCCACGACCATGGTGAGCGTCGCATACGCCGCACGTCTGTTAAGCCCGGCTCGAGAAAGGCAGGCGCCGGTAAGAAGATGCGTTACCGGCTCCATCGGAGGGTATTACCGCTGCATGGCGATCGTGTGAAGGCCCATCGCCTGCTGCGTAGCCGGCGTTGCCTCAATTTCACGCTCGGCACGCGCTGCGCGATCCAAATCGATCTCCCGCTCCCGCGCACGCTTCGAACCGGCCGCGAAGGCAGTCATCTCAGCAGGTGCCAGCATATCCGGCTTGAACCCAGCGATGGCCACGAAACCCGGCTCGTCGCCAAGCGCTTCCGAAATGCGGTTCCAGAGGAAGAACGGCGAAGTCGTCGGCAGCAGAATCATCTTGCGCTCCGGCGCCGGCATCGCGAAGTAGGCTCCCCACGTGAGAAGAGCTACACAACTACCGACTGCGCTAAGGACAAACACGGGCGAATACACCGTGGTTACGTTCGCCACAGTCCATGCAGCTTCAATCAGGCTCACCGTCGCAAAGACTCCAAGCCCAAGGGTCACGCCAAAGATATGGCTCCTGTACGTAAGGCCCAGATAACGCGTGGAGAAGCAAACAAACAGAAGTAGGCAAAGAATCAAGACGCTGATGCCCTGCTGCGCCTGGCTGGTCAAGGTGGCCACGGTGAAATCACCTGTCCTGTGCGGTCCCATTGCCAGGACAAGAGAGAAAGCCAGGGAGACCCCACCAACCCACCGAAACACGATCTTGCCCGCGCGGTGCAGACCCTCAAGCGGCTTCATTGCCTGGCGGAAGACGCTGTAAATCACCAAGAGCAGCAAGGCGCACTCGATGCACGAAATCACCAGGTGCGAGTAGAAATACACTTCGTACGCCCGGACCTTGGAGACTCCAATGTACTTGCGGAAAAACAGGATAGGGATTGAAATGCTTGCCTCGAGGCTGCAGGCAACCAGGAACGCCACCAGGGCTGGAAACTCACGCATCAATTTCTTGCGGGCCATCAGGGCCACGAGCCCGACGGTGATTACGAGGTTGGCAAACATGGAATATTCCAGCAACAGCTTGATATCCATAGCGAACGCCTCCGGTGCGATAGAAGTATCGTACACAGGAGGCGTGGCGTTTGCACTACCTAAATCGCCTTATTTTCTTATTTTTTACAGTCTGCGATCGAAACTAGTCGAGGCCGCAGGTGCTGCCGGGGGCACAAACTGTGCTCGGCGAAACCACGATACCCGGGTGTGCCACGGTAACCTTAGCCTGGTTGGCACGCGCCGTGGATGCCGAGTAAGAGGAAGCGGTGAAACCGGCGACTGCGAGGGCGACGACGAAGGTGCGGATGGCGAGGTTCTTCATGAGGGTATTTCTCCTTGGCAGTAAATATAAGTGATAAAAGATTTCTAAAGATTTCTCTGGACAACCAGATGAGAAGAACATAGAGTCATACAAGTTGTAAGTCCATCCTTATCAGCCACATAACTAATTACTAGTTGGTAAACATTACTAAAGTAATTCATTCCTAGTAATAATTATATAACTAAAATCGGACACTGAAATCAGTTACTTGCTGGCTTCCTTCGTCGGAAATCTTGTTACTTTTTCATCCTTTGGTTGTAAACCTGCCCCTAAAATGCGCGTTTTGGGCTCTCCGCGTATGCTCGTCGTAGGCCATGGCTCGCAATTCCATCCCACGCGCTCACCGCAATTCGCTCGAACGAAGCGATCGCGACCTCCTTTCTCGGATCACCCGCTCTGCCGGCGGCAAGGCGGGATATAAACAACTCATACGGGAACTTGGCTTAGGCGGTGGGCGAGAACGGCGCCTGCTGGTGGAGCAACTCACGCGGCTGGTCGCTCACGGGGAACTGGCCCGGCTTGGCGACGATATGTGGGCGATTCCAAAGCGGGAACCTATTGATAAGACAATACTTACAGGCGGTCGCGCGGACTCAGGCCGGTGGGATGGCATGGAGACTGCGGTTCGCGGGGGGCGCGAGCGGCTGGTGAGTGGACGGCTGGATCTGCACCGGGATGGCTTTGGGTTTGTGCGGCCAGAAGCGATTGCGTCGCGAAACGGGGCTAAAGACGTCGATTTGAAGCCCCAAACCGGGTTAAAACAGGACGATATCTTCATCCCGCCAAACGAGATTCACGGAGCCATGCAAGGGGACTTAATCCTTGTAGATGAAGCACTTCCGGGGCGTGACGGGCGGCGGTCCGGGCGCATTGCCCGGGTGCTGACGCGACGCAATCCTACCATCGTGGGGATCTTTCACTACACGAAGCATCACCATCGTAATGATTACGAATCACTTAGGGGTAATTCCGTAACTCCGTGGGATGAGCGCCTGGGTGGGCCAATCCTCATCCCAGACGGCGACGAAGTGCTGCCGGATGTGGCTAATTCGGCCCATCGAATGCTCGGGGAGGAGGCTCGCAAAGACCTGCAAACCTCTGAATCGAAAGACCCTAAGCATCCTCTCGAAGGGATGGCGGTGGACGTCGAAATCACCAGTTTCCCTTCTCCGGGCCGGCCTGCGACGGGGCGGGTGATTGAGGTGCTGGGGCCTCCCGATGCGTTCGGTGTGGATGTGGAGATTGTGATCCGTAAACATCACATTCCACACACGTTCCCAGCGCCGGTGCTGGCGGAAGCGGAGGACCGTGCGCTTGAAACGGTGGCATCGCTCGACCCGGAAGTGATTGAAAACAGGGAAGATTTCCGTGAGTTGCCCATCGTTACCATTGATGGGGAGACGGCGCGGGACTTCGACGACGCTGTGCTGGTACGACCTATATCCAATGGAAACAATGAGTTGCAAGTGCATATCGCGGACGTCAGCTGGTATGTGCGGCCCGGTTCGGCGCTGGATACCGAGGCGCGGCTGCGCGGGACCAGCGTTTACTTCCCGGATCGAGCGGTGCCGATGCTGCCGCATGCGCTCTCGAGCGGGATGTGCAGCCTGCTCCCAAATGAAGACAGGCTTGTACTTAGCTGCATTATGGAGATCGATCCACGGGGCGAGATTGTGGGCTATCGGCTCGCTGAGGGGATTATTCGCAGCGTGCGGCGGATGACCTATACGAGTGTTCAGCACTGTATTAATGCGGGCGAACCCGGTGAAAGCATGCACGGTTTAGGTGGGTTTGGTGATGCAAATCGACTGCTTGAGCCTAGTGTGGAGGACATTTCTGAGCGGGAAAGAGTCGATTTGGAGAATCCTGCGCTACCTGCGTCATTTGACGCAATGCTCGACCTGGCCTTGCGCCTGAATCAGAAGAGGGTGCGGCGGGGGTCGATTGATTTTGATCTGCCGGAGCCGATTGTGGAGTTCGACCCGGACGGGAACATGAAGGCCATCGTTCGGTCAGAGCGGGGGTGGGCGCATCGGCTGATTGAGGAGTTCATGCTGTCGGCCAACGAGTGTGTGGCGCATTGGCTGGAGGCGCAGGGGATTGCTTCGATCTATCGGATCCATGAGATGCCGGATCCGAAACGGATTGTGGACTTCGAAGAGACCGCCGCGGGATTTGGGCATTCGCTGGGGTTGGGGAATCTGCCGGTTAAGAAGTTGACGATGAAGTCGGACCGGCGGGAGTCGCGGGACAGGTCGGCGCGGGGGAAGGATTCGCGGGGGGCGCAGACGCATGAGGTGCCGCAGAGCATTCCGGTGACGCCGCAGATGTATCAGAAGCTGGTGCGGCGGATCAGTGGGACGCCGGAGGAGCGGATTTTGGCGTACCTGATGCTGCGGTCGTTGAAGCAGGCACGGTATGCGGAGAAGAATGAGGGGCATTTTGCGCTGGCTTCGCCGTCGTATACGCATTTCACATCGCCGATCCGGAGGTATCCGGATTTGATTGTGCATCGGCTGGTGCGAGCGATGTTGCGGAAGGGTGCGGATCCGCAGGGCGGGGCGATTCGGTCGGACGATCCTCAGCCTTGGAGTACAGAGTTGGCGCGGTCGCGGGGGAAGCATGCGGGACCCCACCCGTTCGCAAAAGCGCGCACGGATGGGGCACCCGGGTCTGTGGCTCGTGGATTGGGGGAGGGGCCGATTGCGGCGGATGAGCTGAGTGATATGGCGGTGGAGAGCTCGCAGGCGGAGCGGCGGTCGGCGGACGCGGAGCGCGAGCTGATTGAGTGGAAGAAGATGAAGTTCATGGCCGATAAGATCGGCGATGACTTCCCTGCTGTGATTCTGTCGGTGACGAAGTATGGATTTTTTGTGGAGCTCGATGAAATGTTCATCGAGGGGCTGGTGCCCATTGCGTCGCTGGTGGGCGATTACTACACGTATCGCGATACAGACCGGACGATTGTGGGCTCGAGGACGGGGCATGTGTTTGCGCTGGGGCAGAAGGTGCATGTGCTGCTGGACCGGATTGATCGACAGCAGAGACGGCTGCAGTTTGCGCTGCTGCCGGGGACGGAGCCGAAGTTGATTGCAGGTGCTGAGCGTGGGCCGGGGCGGGGTGGAAAGAGTGAGGCGAAGAAGGCTAAGGCTAAGGAAAAGGAAAAGAAGGTGGGTGGGAAGGCGAAGGCTCGGCAGCGGAAGAAGCGCTGAGTCAGGCAGCTTTTACTCGTTCGACTGCCAGGCGGAGGCCCATCGCTTTGAGGATCGCGGCCAGGCTGGCGAGTTCCGGATTGCCATCTTCGGATAACGTTCTGTAAAGCTGGGTGGGGTTCAAGTTGGCTTTTTCAGCAATGCGCTGCACGCCACCGAAGGCCTTTGCCATCTGGCGCAGGGCTATGAGTAGCTCACTCTGTTCTCCGTCCTCGAGGATGCTGTTGAGCATCTCTACTGCATAGGCAGGGTCTTGTTGATAGAGCTGGGCCATGGCTTCGTCGTGCGGCTTGTCTTTCATTTTTTTTGCGGCCATGGTCAGACTCTCCTTTGCCAATCGCGCCAGTAGTTACTGGCTCGAGCGATATCTGCTGCTTGCGTTCGCTTGTCTCCCGCGCACAACAAGAGCACGATTTGAGCACCCGCCAGTGCGTAATAGACGCGATAGCCGGGGCCTACGTCGATGCGGAGTTCCCATATGCCATCGGTCAGGAACTTGTGGTCTCCAAAATTGCCAAGCTCGATTCGGTTGATTCGGCGATCGACGGCAATTCTCGCCTTGATGTCACGCAGCTTGCGTTGCCCGTCGAGATAAACGTCTTTGCCACCCGGGGTAAGGTAGTGGCGAATTTCGTACACTTATTTATCCTCGTTTATAAACGAAGCAAATGCAAGTTTGTTTGTTTGGAATTGGGCGAACGTTCCTCAAGAGCGTTGAGGATGAGGCAGTGGGCGGCCTCATCCTCTGCGGTGGCGGGCTCAATTCGTGGCGAGAGCGAAAGTTACGGTGATGGTGGTTTCTACGGCGACTGGATCGCCGTTGAGGAGATAGGGTTTGTAGGTCCATTGCTTGACGGCTTCCCAGGCGGCCTTGGTGAGCTCGGGTGGGCCCGAGACTAGCTTGAGGCTGGACATTTGGCCGTCCTTGCCGATGACGGCGTCGAGGACGACGGTGCCCTGAATGCGGGCCGCCTTGGCGTCGGGCGGATAGACGGGCTCCACGAACTTGTCGCGATTTCCGGCTATGTCGCTGGAGCTAACCTGGAGCGCGGTCACTGCGTTGGTCTGGGTATTTGTCTGGGTGGTGGTCTGGGTAGTTTGGACCGTGGTGGGCGTTAGAACTTTGACGACGGTGTTGGGGCTGGATGCGTCGGGGATATCGACTTTGAAGGAAGCTTTGGGTTGTCCGTTCGTGGGATGCGGAACGCCGATGACGAGGGCGGACGGCCCCACGCCGGCTGGAGCGGTCGCGATGTCGACGTTGGACGGCCCGGCGCCGATTCGGTCGGGGATAATCCTTACGTTGGATGGTCCGGCGTCACTTGGCCCGGCGCCGATTTGGTCGGGGACAATCTTTGCGTTCGATGGCCCGACGTCACTTGGGGCAAGGCCGATGTTAACGTTGGAGGGTGCGGCGGTGGTTTGCGTTTGCGGCGCGGCTACCTGCTGTCGATAGGCGAGGGCCGAGGTGCACGCACCTCCGATGAGTACGATACTGAGTGCGATGGGGGCAA
>Ga0302226_10000733_pt1 | contig 26102 bp, 27 predicted proteins | sample II_Palsa_E3_3_FD_193524 | JGI IMG/M metagenome (GOLD analysis project Ga0302226, IMG submission 193524) | Peat permafrost microbial communities from Stordalen Mire near Abisko, Sweden - II_Palsa_E3_3 | ecosystem: Environmental > Terrestrial > Soil > Palsa > Peat permafrost | place: Sweden...
CGTAGGCGAGCACGCGCTTGCACTCGTTCGAGAGCGGAAGATCAACCGAAGTCGAAACCTTCTCGCGCACGATCGTGCGTTGTTCAATCTGTTTGCGAATGGATTCTACTGATGCATGCGACCGCAGGAAGCGGTTCGTAAGTGCTTTATCTTCCCGAAGCAGGCCCAGCAAGAGATGTTCGGTTTCAATGTACGGCGATCCGAACTGGCTCGCCTCGTAGCGCGCGAAAAAGATCACGCGCCGCGCCTTTTCTGTATAGCGTTCGAACATACTCCCCCTTCGAACCGTCGCTCCGCGCTTGAAACCAAAAACCAATCTAAAACGAGGAGCGCGGTCTGCGAATGACGATTGCGTGGCCACCGTCGCGTTCGACTGCGACGGAGAGGACTGATTGTTGAAAAGCTCTGGAAACAACCAGCTGAGTTGACCCTAGTGTATCCGTCCCGGACGTCCTTGGAAATCGCCCCATAACTTTCCGGAATCAAAGATTAGACGTTTCTGTGGGAAATCGGTCGCAAATTGCCCCGAAACGCCCCAACGACGCCCACGTGTCCCATTCCCGAACAGCCGGTAAACGACTACCTTGATATCCGCGCCGCGCCTTGCGGACCAGCAGCTCGCTTCAACTCGCCGACGCACTTCGGATTAGCAGCGGGCTTTAGCCCGCTGAATAGCTGCGCACCTCCTCCGGGCTTTAGCCCTGGGAACACCCCGCCGAATCCCCGACCACCGCACGCAGCCGCCCTCTACGCCTCCACCAGGGCCCCATTCTTCAGTCGCAGCACCCGATCGCACCGCCCCGCAAACTCCAGGTTGTGCGTCACCAGCACACTTGCCAGCGCATGTTCCCGATGCAGCTCCTGCAGCAGCGCGAACACCCGCTCGGCCGTCGCTCCGTCCAAATCGCCCGTCGGCTCGTCCGCCAGAAGCAGCTTCGGCTTGGTAATCAGCGCGCGCGCAATCGATAGCCGCTGCTGCTCGCCCCCCGACAACTCACCCGACCGATGCTCCCCGCGATCCCCCAGCCCCACCCGCTGCAACCACTGCGCCGCCTCCGCCGACGCCGGCCCTCGCCGCGCCCCGCGCGACAGCAGCGGCATCGCGACATTCTCCAGCGCCGTAAACTCCGGCAGCAGGTAGTGAAACTGCCACACGTACCCAATCTCCCGATTGCGATACTCTCCTGCCTGTCGCGCATTCAGCCGCGTCACGTTCGTCGCGCCGCACCAAACCTCGCCAGCCGTCGGACGATCCAGCGCGGCTAGTAAATGGAGCAGAGAACTCTTGCCCGCGCCACTCTCGCCCACCACCGCCACCATCTCGCCGGCCGCGACCTCCAGCGACAAGCCCTGAAACAGCCGCAGCCCCACGCCCCCCGCAACCAGCGGCGCGTACGTCTTCTCCAGCGCCACAGCCCTGAGCACAGGATCGGCCCGCAGCACGGCAGGAGTGCCCAGCCCCGGCTCACCCGCCGCGTTCGTCGCTGGAAGGGAACTGCTCATTCCGCCGCCTTACCTCCAGCCGCAACCGGCTCGGCGTGCGGCGCAATCTCTGAGCTCGACCGCACCTTCGTCTTCCACTCCGCGCGGAACGCAACGCCCATCCGATTCCACGCATTGATGTTCGCAATCGCAAACGTCAGGTCAACCAAATCCTTATCCTGGAAGAACTCGCTCACCGCGGCATACTCCTCGTCGGACACATGCGACGCATTCACATCCGTCACCGCTTCGGTCCAAGCCAGCGCCGCGCGCTCCCTCGGCGTAAATGCATCCGATCCACGCCAGTCCGCCACCGCATCGATGCGGCCATCCGGCTCGTTGTGTTTGTGCAGCTCTTCGCTGTGCAACCCAATGCAGTACCCGCAGCCATTCAGCTGCGACGCGCGTAGATACACCAGCTCCAGCAGCACCGGCTCGAGCGCGGTCTCGGTGTTAATGTAGTGCCCCAGCGAAGCCAGCGCGTCATAGCCGCCCGGCGCCAGCTTCGGATATTTCAGTCTCATCTCTATCGTGCCTCCAGAAATCTATTCATACCGCAGCGCCTCCGCCGGCAGCACGCTCGCCGCCGAACTCGAGGGATAAATCGTCGCCAGCAAACTCATTCCCAAACTCACCGCCGCCACCACCAGCGCATCCACCAGCCGCGGCGCGAACGGCAGATAGTCGATCGAGTACACGCTCGCGTCCAGGGCTATAAACCGGTAGTGCGACCCTAAAATACTCAATGCGTATCCCAGCACCAGCCCCAGCGTCGTTCCCACCGCCGAGATCAGCAGCCCCTGCAGCAGAAAGATCTTTCGCACCTGTTCCGCGGTCACGCCGAAGCTCATCATCACGGCGATGTCGCGCGTCTTCTCCATCACCATCATGGTCAGCGCGATCAGGATATTCAGCGCCGCCACCACCACGATCAGCGCCAGCACGATGAACGTCACATCCTGCTCCAGCTTCATCGCGCGAAACAGTTCGCGATTCTGTTCCATCCAGTTGGTCGTCTCGAAGCCCGGCCCCGCCGCGGCCTCAATCGCCTTCCCAACCTGCTCGGCCTTGTACAGATCGTCGATCTTGAAGCTGATTACGCTCACCAAATCGGGCTCAGAGAACAGCCGCTGCGCATCGCTCAGCCGCATGAACGCATAGCCATCGTCGTACTGGTAGAAGCCCGACGAGAAGATCCCCACCACGCGAAACCGCTGATACCGCGGCACCAATCCCAGCGGCGTCAGCTCGCCTTGTGGCGAAGTCACCAGCAGCGAATCCCCAACCGCCGCGCCCAGCGTCAACGCCAACTCGTGCCCAATCACAAGCGGCGGCGCTAATGCACTGCCTGACGGAGCCGTGGAATGGTCCGGCGCCAACTCTGCAGCCGACCCCTCATTCACCGACTGCAACAAATTTCCAACGGTCGCCTCATCCGCCGGCACAATCCCCTTGATCAACGCGCCGCCACTCCGCGCCCCCCGCGAGATCAGCACCTGCCCATACAGTCCCGGCGCCACCGCCGTCACATGCGGCACCGCCGCCAGCCGAGCCATCAACGGTCGCCAGTGGCTTATTCCATCGCCCGCCGTCCGCATCAGCTGTACATGCGCAGTCGACCCCACCAGCCGCTGCTGCAAATCCCGCCGCATCCCATTCGTAATCGCCAGCGCAAGGATCAGCGCAGCCACCCCCGCCGCCACCCCCACCACCGAAATCACGGTAATCAGCCCCACCACAGCCTGCCGTCGACGGGCGCGAAGATAACGTGCAGCGACAAAGAGTTCAAAACGCATCAACCGCTATCTTACTGACTCAACGCTCCAACGCAACACCTCAACCCAACGTTGCGAAACTTGGCTAACTTAGCGCCCTCTGCGTCAAAGCCTTTGCTGTTGCCCTAATTAGCCAGCACCGCCCGATACCGCACCTGGTTCTTCTTCACCTTCTCCACGGCCTTGTTCGCATCCTTCATCGCGAACTTCTCCGTGATGGCCTTCACCTTGTGCCGCGCCGCCACATCCAGCATCTCGTACAGGTCTCGCGGGCTGCCCGACGGGCTTCCCGCAATCGCCTTCTGCCCGCCAATCAAGCTGAACGCCGAAATCTGCATTGGAGAAGGCGATGCTCCCAGCACCACCATCGTCCCCTTCGGCCGCAACATCGCAATGAAGCTCTGAAAGTCCTGGTCAGCCGACACGGTCGACAAAATCAAGTCCAGGCTGCCCGCCGCCTTCTTGATCTCCCCATTCTCACGGGTGTTCACAAAGTTGTGCGCGCCCAGCTCCCGCGCCTCCGCTTCCTTGTCCTTCGACGTCGAAAACGCCGTCACCTCGCACCCAAACGCGCGCGCAAACTGCAGCCCCATATGTCCCAGCCCGCCAATCCCCACCACGCCCACCCGCGACGACGGCCGCGCCAGCCAGTTCTTCAGCGGGCTATACACCGTTATTCCTCCGCACAGCAGGGGAGCGACGTTCTCGCTGTCCATTCCCTCCGGCACCGGGATCGCAAACTTCGAATTCACACGGATCGCGTCCGCATAGCCGCCGTTGCGCCCAATGCAGGTTGGCTGCGCCTTCGCGCACAGATGCTCGTCACCCTGCCGGCACCACTCGCAGATTCCGCACGAGTCCGCCTGCCAGCCAATCCCCACCCGCTCGCCCAGCTTTCGGTCGATCACCGCGGAGCCCACTCCCGTAACGGTCCCCACAATCTCGTGCCCCGGAATAAACGGGTACTTGCTCAATCCCCAATCGTTATCGATCAGGTGAACATCGGAATGGCACACCCCACAATGGGTGATCTTGACCTCGACCTCGTGCGGCCCCAGTTCTCCCACCGAATACTTGTACGGTAAGAGCTGCGCCCCCGCCGCATGGGTAGCAAGTCCGCGAATCTCAGGCATGGAAGAACTCCTTCACACTACTGCAGTGCAACAGTCAATGGATTGTATTGTGTTCTTACGACCATAAGATGCTGTAGCCGACAATCTACGTTTCCTAAATCTAGGCTTTCCACAATTTTAGACCGAAAACCCGCTCAAAATTTCTCCGTCCACAGTTCCCGTGCCACAGGTTTATGTCATAATTATCTAGCGCCTCTGGTCGGGACGACCCCCCACCGGTCGCATCCCTTGATAGGAGGCGCGATTTGAAAGCAAAGGGTCCGCTGGCACCCCCCGGCGGCCCTTTGTGTTTAACCCCACACAAATCCCCCAGCCGAAACTGCGCCACACCGCTCGCCCCGTTTCTAGACCCGCCGAACCGTCACGAACCATGCCCCGAACCCCTTGTGACCGAACCTCGTCTCGATCTGGTCCGGCTCGAGCGACGCAATCTCCCACCCGCCGCCAGGCTGGAACGCCGCCCGCACTTCGTCCTCGCCAACAGGATGCGGGCCGCTTTCGGAACCTACGTCCCTGAAGCACAACACATACAGCGTCCCGCCCGGTTCGGTCACCGACGCCAGGCTTGCCACATACTCCGGACGCTCCTCCGCGTTGAACGTGTGGAACAATCCGCAGTCCAGCACCGTTTCGAACCTCCGCCCCAATCGCTCGAGGTGCAGCGCGTCTGCCTCCGTGAACTCCGCCTTGAGCCCGCGCTCCGCAGCCTTCTTCCGAGCCATCGCCAGCGCCGTCTCCGCCACGTCAACCCCCAGAACCGGCAACCCCAGCGAAGCAGCCAGCAGCCCATGCTCCCCGCTCCCACAACCCGCGTCCAGCACCGCTCCGGCAAATCCACCGTTGCCCGCCACCCGCTCAAACGCTCCCTGCGGCCGGCCGATATCCCACGGCGCACCCTCGCCCTGATACGAAGCGTCCCAAGGGCGTCCTGTCATCTGCTCATGGCTGGTCGGCTGCCGCCCGTTGAGCGAACCCCGCGCCAATTTCTCCGCTTGCTCCGCCATCTCCGTCCCTCCACGAAAATCCTCTCACCAGGCCCCGCCAGAGCACCAGAATCGAAGAACAAAATCAACCCTTGACATATTCCGTATAAGGAATATATAAAATTCCCCATGACACGCAGCGCTCATCCTGCCGACGTCTTCACCGCCATTGCCGAGCCACGCCGCCGCCAGGTCATCGCCGTCCTCGCCGATGGCCAGGAGCACGCCGTCAACGACATCGTCGTTCGCATGAAGATGGCCCAGTCCCCGGTCTCGAAGCACCTCGGCGCGCTGCACAAGGCAGGCATCGTAACCGTAGTAAAGCGCGGCCAGCACCGCATGTACCGCCTCAAGCCGGAAGCCCTCAAGCCCGTGCACGAATGGGTCAAAGTCTTCGAGCGCTACTGGACCCACCAGGTCGACCAGATCAAGCAGCGCGCCGAGCGCAAGGCTCTTGAACGCATGATTCGCATCGACGACGACGCCCCAAACAAAAAGGAGGAATAATGGCAGCCACCGTAAAGGAAGGTGTAGTAGAGGCCTTCGAGATCATCAAGGAAGAAGAGATCGCCGCCCCCATCGAGATCGTCTTCGAGACCATCTTAGAGCAGATGGGACCGCTGAACTCCACGCCCGAAAAGCCCATGCCGATGGTCCTCGAAGCGTGGCCCGGCGGCCGCTGGTATCGCGACCTCGGCAACAACACCGGCCACTTTTGGGGCACGGTGCAGGCCATCAAGGCGCCCTCGCTGCTGGAGATCTGGGGTCCGCTCTTCATGTCGAACCCCGCCGTCTCGAACCTCCAATATCGCCTCACCGAAGAGAACGGCGTCACCCGCATGCGCTTCGTTCACCGCGCCATGGGCTGGATCGGCGAACACGAGCGCGGCGTAGACGGAGGCTGGACCCACATGATCGAACGCATCCGCACCGCCGTCGCGCAACGGAAAGGAAAGTAGCTATGTGCCCCTTCTGCATCGGAACCGGATTATGGATTGCCGCAGGCATCGTATCGGCGACCGGCGTCTCTGCGCTCGCCGTAGCAAATCTCCGCAACAAAAAATCGCAAGAGCCTCAAGAAGGAGGACCCCATGTCGGACAACAATGACGCCACCGGCAAGACAACCAACCAGCAGATCGCAGCCATGAAGAAGCCTCCCGTAGTCTCCGCAGACGAGTGGCAGAAGTCCTGGGAAGAACTCCTCGTCAAAGAAAAGGAACTCACTCACGCCCGCGACGCCATGGCCGCAGCACGTCGCCGTATGCCGTGGCTCGCCGTCGAGAAGGACTACGTCTTCGAAGGCCCAAAAGGGAAGCGCTCGCTGCTCGATCTCTTCGAAGGCCGCCGCCAGCTCGTGCTCTATCGCGCCTTCTACGACTCGAACGTCTACGGCTGGCCGGACCACGCCTGCGTTGGCTGCTCGCTGGGCGCCGACCAGGTCTCAAATCTCGCGCATCTCCACGCGCGCGACACCACCCTCGCCTACGCCTCGCGCGGCTCGCAGGAAAACATTGCCAAGCTGAAACACCGCATGGGCTGGGAAAAAATCCCCTGGTACACCATCACCGACGACTGGGACAAGGACTTCAGCGTCGACCAATGGCATGGCCACAACGTCTTCTTCCGCGACGAGAACGACAAAATCTTCCGCACCTACTACGTCAATAACCGCGGCGACGAAAATATGGGCACCCTCTGGAGCTTCCTCGACGTAACGCCCTTAGGCCGCCAGGAAGATTGGGAAGACTCTCCCGAGGGCTACCCCAAGGGCCCTCGCTACAAGTGGTGGCGCTGGCACGATGTCTACGGCAACGAGGACCCCGAGTGGGCCAAGGTCACCGAGAACGCAGCGGTCGCGCTCGGCCTGTAACCCGCGGAAGGAACCGAATCAGCGGCTGTAATTCTGCGCGTACATGTCGTGCGGCAGGCCCAGCGAACGAGAGCGGCGGGCCAGGGCGCGCGCCGCCTCCCGGTCCATAATCCCGCCGATCGAAACCAGGTACGGAGCGTGCCCGCTGGGGGTGAAGACCACCGGCTCCAGTTCCGGATGGCTGCGTGCCAGGTCGGACACCTTCTTCTCCGCGTCCGCCCTGCGGTTGTAGGTGAACGTGATCACCCGCCAACCCGCGCGCGCGCCAGCCGCTGCGGGAAGGCTCGCGCTCGACAAATCCGCAGCGACCGGCTGCGGCGCAACGCTGCTCACGCTCGGCCTCGCCGATTCCGTCACGGGTTGCACAGCCGGTTGCGAAACCGCAGCCGTCTGCGCCACTTTGCGTTGATGCTCATTCCATGCGTGCGCAACGATCCATGAGCAAAGCAGCAGGAGAAGAGCGGCAACGCCGGCGCCGATTGCGCGGGAGCGCAGGTCGAAGTTCTCGGCGTCTCTCGAACTGTCTTTGGGGCTCCAGCTATCTTCGCGGGCGGTTGCGCCGGCAAATCCCGCGTTTCGCTGCTCCTTGCGCACAGGAAGAGAAACCTGCGCTTCTGGTCGTACCGGAAGCCTGGCGGCAACACTGGCGACTTTCTTCTCGACCACGGCCGTCGTTGCAGCATCCGCAGGCGCCGATGTCGGCGCGGCCGGCTGATTCAAACCAAACTGGCGTCCGAGAGCGGCCCGGATGTCTTCCAGTCCCCACGTGTTATCGAGTCCATTGCGGATGATCTGGCCGAACGGAGCAGGCATGGCGGAATCTGGAACGCCCTCAATCGACTCTCGTTGCGTGAGCCCCTGCAGGAGAACGGTCGCGAGATTGTGCACGTCGCGCTGCTTCAAGGCGCGGCCTTCCTCTGCCTCGGGTGCTTCGCGGATGCAGTCGCCGCGCAACTTAACCACGCCACTTACGTTGAAGATGTTGCGTGGCTCAATGTGTTCGTGAATGAAGCCATGGGTGTGCAGCACCTCGAGCGCCGCCACCAGGCTGGATGCCAGCTGCGCCACATCCTGGACCGTCAGATGACCCTGATCGAGGACCTCCGCCAGGTTGCCGTCGACGTTCTCAAACACGGCATACAGGACTGGCCGGCCATCGAGCTCCGTCTGGCCGAAGCGCTCGAACTTGAGGAAGTTCGGATGGCTTAACGCGTCGATACAACGCCAACGGGAAAGAATCTCCTCCTCATCGAAGTGACACTCGATGAGGCGCACCACGGTTGGCTCGCCGTTGGTTCCGGCGGTGGAGAAGAAGGCGCTGCGGCCTTCGGGCATCAGAAGCTTTTTCAAGGGGAAAGCGCCGTCGATCGTGACGCCTTCATAGTCGGTCCATAGCTGCATAGGTCAGTCCTGCATAGGGAGATAGGTCAGGCCAGGAATGCCCGGAAGGGCGAGGAGTACGAGGTTGGCGAGCGAGCCGCGAGTGCGTACGCAGCGGCTCTTGGTGTCAGGGTCATTATCGCAAACAATGATGCGTGCAAGTTCTGAGGGGCGCCCTCCTTGATTCTGGGGAGCAAAGACTCTGGGGAGCAAAAACGCGCCGCCCCGTTCGAGCGGATCGTCGAAGCCTCTCAGGAAAAGCGGTCGAAGTCCTCGCGCCCATGCACCGGCGCCAATCCCAGCAGGATCAGCCCAAGGACCAGCACCGTGCCCTCCACCCTCTCCGACACTTTATGCAGATGGTTGAAGTGGACCAGCGCAGGCGCATCCGCAGGCGCCTTCGTCACATCGCCGCCAAGTGACATCCGGTCGTTTTCCATGCGGCGGATGACCGAAAACTGCGAGTAAGCCGTCAGCACCAGCATCGCGATCACCAGCACCAGCTCCGCTCCGCGCACCGGGTGCGAGTCACGCTGCGTGGCCAGTAACGCGAGCGTCAGCAGCAGGTAAAGAATCCCCGCGATCAGCCCGATATGGTGCAGCGCGATCAGCGACCCCCGCACCACCGAGCCGGCGCTATGCGCGTCCGGCAGCGTCGAGAAGGCGACCGTCGCCACGAACCCGAAGAAAACCAGCCCACCGACCCAGACGGCCAGCGCAATCAGTCGAGCGATACGAAAAACTAGGGTCATGGATCCTCAGCGAGTTCGACCGATTATACCGTTGAGCTCGCAGGCGGCACATTTCCTGTCACGGCACCACGCTGCAGCGCGCGCCGCAGAATCAGCTCGATTGCCGCCTTGCTCTGCGCGTAATCGGCCTCGCTCACATGCCCCTGCAACCGATCAGTCTCCAGCCCGAACAGCTCTTCCTTCAGCACCTGCATCAACTGTGCCTGGTGTCCCGCAGCCGTCGGTCCAACCGGCAGGGAAGTCGCAACTGCGCCCGCTGGCCGTACAACATTCTGCGAAGCCGCAACACCAGTCATCGGCGCAACCGTCGGCTTCCTCAGCAGAACTCCGGCCGCCGCGACCAGCAGCAACCCAAGTCCACCCAGGATCCACCACTTGTATTTCGTCGAGACCGGCTCATGCGTTCCATTCGGATCCAGCGGGTTCCCCAGCCCCTTGCCCGGAGCGTTGTCCACCGGCGCGCCCGCGCTGCCATCGGCGGCCCCCGGCTGCCCCTGCGCACCCTGGTCCGACCCCTGCGTGTCCCGCGGCAACTGCCCCGCACCCGAAATACCGAAAGCCACTGCCTGCCCCGGCTTCAAATCGCGCTGCAGAAAAGTCGTCGCCGCCCCATCGCCGTTCGCCGGAGTAAACTTCCCATCCGTCGCATCGAACTTCATGCTCTTAGGCAGGCTCACGGCAAACATGTCGACCTGCCCAGCCATCTTCAAATTCACCTTCAGATTTCCCGTGTACGGAATGTGATACGCAATCTCAATCTGCGTCTCGCCCGGCTTGATGGGGAACATCACGCTATACAAGCCTTTCTCCGACTGCGGCGTCAGTTCCTCGGCCGTCGGCATCCCATTCGGACCCTTCGCCGCCGTCGCCTCCACCACCGCGCCCGCCGGCAGATACAAACTAAACGGCGCCTTCGAGAACTGGGTCATCGCCGGCTTCGAGGCATTCTTCACCACGAAGTCCTGCGTCACATTCAGCACCGCGCCGCTCGGATCAGTCTGCGCCCTCAGCATCAGCACCTCGGTCGTCACGCCCGCCACGTGCGCGCCCGCGCTATACACATCGACGTTCACCGGCGTCCCCTCGGTGGCTGGCTCGTAATAAGACGCCCCATCCTGCATCACCCGCAGCAAATACGGCCCCGCCGATGGTGCATCGATCGAAAAATTGCCCTTGGCATCGGTCGTCCCCGATGCCAGCTCTGTCATCCCTTGCTGCAGCAGGGTAACCTTACTCCCGGCGGCCGGTCGGCCAGTTGTGCGATTCGTCACCGTGCCGGTGATCGTAGCCGCCAGCGCGGCGACAGGAAGCAACATCAGGAGGGCGGAAAGGCTGCGGAAAATACGGTTATATGCGTACACAAGTCAAGGATACTTCAGATGCCCCGGCTGAATTGTGATTACCGCCACGTTCGCTCACTTGCATCTCTGGCAAAATATTCTGCCGCCCACGCAGAATTGTGACACCCTACCCGCCCAGCGTCTCCATCTCGGTAACCACCTTCGCGGCCTCAGCTTCCAAATCACCACGCTGCCGCGCATAGTCTTCCTCAGGAAACTTCCCCGCACGAAACTCAAAGTTCAAATCGCGCAGATTGTCGTAGACCACGCCTTTGCGCTCCCGTAGATAGTCCAGCCGCGTCTTCTCCACCGGCGCCACCACCCGCTCCTGCGGCCAGAAAACATAGGCAATGCACCCAATCACCAATACCGCCAGCGGAAGTACAGTCTGCAGATCCATCATGCCTCCAGAAACTCTCTACCCGAATCCTACGCCCCACCCGGCCAGCCGCATGTGATCAGGATTACGCGTCCAAGGTATAGTCTATCTCCGTTGGCCCCGGCGGACTTCGTCGTCGCGCCGCCGAGGAAGCCTGGGAGGAACCATCGCTTTGCCCCCGAAATCCCGCACGCCGTTCCTCCCAGCCTTAATCCTCCTCACCACGCTCCTTCCGCTCCCCTCCGCCGCCCAGCCCGTCCTCCACACCGACCCCCTCAATCTCACGCCGCCCGTCCGCCAGTCCCTCGAGCTCTTCTACAACCTCAACTTCGACGCCGCGCTCAAAATCCAGGAGCAGGTCGCCCGCCAGAACCCCAACAACCCGATGGCCTCGAACTACCTGCTCACGACCCTTATCTTTCGCGAGCTCTACAACCAGGATCTGCTCGACACCACCTACTACGCGCACAACAGCTTCCTCACCGTGAAGCGCGAAGTCAATGTCTCGCAGGCCGCCCGCTCCCGCATCGAAGACCTCACCAGCAAGGTCCAGCACCTCACCGATGCCGAACTCGCCACCAATCCCAACGACGCCAACGCGCTCTTCGCCCGCGGCTACGCCAAGGGCATGCACGCCGTCTTCATCACGCTCGTCGACCACGCCTTCACTGCCGCCGCCCGCCAGGGCTACTCCGCCCGCAACGACTCCGAAGCCGCCCTCAAAATCGATCCCCAATACGCCGACGCCTGGATGGCCATCGGCATCCAGCGCTTCGCCGTCGCCAGCCTGCCCAAGTGGCTGCGCTTCATGGTCGGCATCATGGGCGTCGGCGGCAATAAGCAGGAAGGCCTCGCCGACCTCCGCAAGTCCGCCGAAAACGGCACCGTCACCCCCATCGAATCGCGCACCGTCCTCTCGCTCTTCCTGCGTCACGACGGCCAATATCCCGCCGCCCTCGAAGTCCAGCGTGGCCTCCAGAAGGAATACCCGCACAACTACATCTTCTGTCTCGAGGTCGCGAACCTTACCAAGGACGAAGGCCACGGCCTCGACGCCATCGCCACCTACAAGCAGGTCATCGACACGGCCGCCAAGCCCGGCTACTTCATCAACCCCCGCCTCGAGCTAGCCTGGTTCGGCCTCGCCGACACGCAGCGCGGCTACAACATGATTAAGGACGCGGCCTACGGCTATACCCAGGCCGCCCAGCAGCCCGACTCCAGCGACTGGCTTCGCAAGCGCGCCCTGCTAAGCGCCGGTCAGATGTACGACCTGCTCCACCAGCGCCCCGACGCGCTCAAGATGTACCAGCAAGTTCTGCAGCCCGGCGGCGACCAAACCCAGGCCGACGCCGCCCGCAAGTACCTCCAAACCCCCTACCAGGGCAAGTAGCGCACGCCGCACTGGCCGTTGCCGTTGCTTTTCTTTCTGTCATTCCCTTTGGGAATCTGCTGCTGGTCTTGTTTGCCCCACAACCTACGTAGCGAAACGTGGCAAACGTAGCGACCGTCGCGTCAAAGCCTTTCCTACCGAACCCGCAGAATGCGCGCATCATCCCCAGGCTTCACCGGGATCCGCTCATTGAAAGAGGTATTCGTGTCGCTCACGATGTACAGCGTCTCGCCAACGCGAGACTCAACCGATACCCAGACCCCAACCGGCAGATCGATAACGCCTGTCTTGACACGAATCTGTCGCCGCTGTGCAGACATATTTACAAGGACCACGTGTACCGGGCCATCCGCTGCGGTTACGTGAGAGGGTACGTCGGCATGCGCTGCAACCGCGCCAGCCAGGGGAAGAATCGAAACGAGTGAAAGGGCGAGAGTATAGATACGCATGACAGTTCTCCGGAATCGAATTTCGGAGAGACCCTCTGCCATGGTTCAGAGAAACTCAACGTGCACCCTATGACCAGCCTTGCCTCTTAAAGTTTCAAGCGGACACGAACATCGAAGGGAAACCGTCACCACGACCGTCGATGAGCAATGTCAGCACGACCATCGAACGGCAGCGACCGCACGACATCGAAGGGGCACGGCTTCAGCCGTGCCTTGACTCCGCCACCACGGACCTGGCTTTAGCCGCTGAGGTTCGCCTGGCTACCCCGCCATGCCGCGATCTCACGCGACGGAAAATAATTCCTCAAAAACAGCCCAAAATCCGCGTGTCAAGCCCCCATCCCACCTCGAACCGCTCAAACCCCTCATCTCCATTGACGATTTCTCTTCCGCACACTTGGCATAGTTACCCCCGTCCAACAGCTACACTTAAAGAAGCCCACTCAAACACACTTGCACCCCGATTCGCGCACGTTGGTCGGCAGACATCGCGCAAACCCGCGCCTGGCGATACTTTGCCACCTAACTCCAATCATTGCCCTACTTTACAAGACCTAAAGGGGGATACTTTGGTACTTAACCCGTGTCGTTGGAGTACTTTGCGAGAAAAGTTGCCCGGAAGGGGGGAGGGGGGTACCCACCACCGCGCCCACCCCGCATCGGCCCCGAATCCTGGAGCAGGGAACCAAGCCGCAAGCGCCTGCGTAGGACACATCACGCACCAGTAGGAGGCACGACATGAACTGCACCGCATGTGGCAAAGGGTTGAACTACGGATCAAGATTTTGCAGCAACTGCGGCCAAGCCGTTCCCGAGCCCTCTTACACGCCGCCGCCTCCGCCCTACGCAACCCAGCAGCGCATTGTGCGCCCGCTCTACGGCCGCATGATTGGCGGCGTCTGCGCCGGCCTCGCTCAGCATATGGGATGGGACGTTGCCCTAGTCCGCGTCCTGCTCGTCGTGCTCGTCTTCTTCGGCTGCGGCACACCGATCCTCGCCTACTTCATCGCCTGGATCGTGATCCCCAACGAGCCGTATTCGTTCCCAACTGATCCTTACGCGCAAACGTATGCGCAGCCCTACGCGCCGCCTGCTCCACAACCCGCCGCGCCGAGCAACGGCCCAACCGCCTGAGCAGGCGCGAACGCTGAAGCAGGAGTGAGATCGATCGTTAGACCAAGTACCATGGTGACGTGAGCACGTCCACATCGCCCCGCCCGTTCGTCTACACCGACAACCGCCTGACCTGTTCGGGCGCCGACCTCTCTGAGCTGGCCGAAACCTACGGCACGCCGCTCTACGTCTACTCCGCCGACGCCATCCGCGAGCGCGTAGCAATGCTCCAAACAGAGTTCGCCGCGGTTCCAAACACTCTCTGCTACGCGGTCAAAGCCAACTCCTCGCTGGCCATCCTCAAGCTCCTCAGCGAGCAGGGTTGCGGCTTCGACATCGTCTCTGGCGGCGAGCTCGAACGCGTCCGCCGCGCCGCACCCGCAGCCCTCAGCCGCGTCGTCTTCTCCGGCGTCGGCAAGCAGATCTGGGAGATCGACGCCGCCCTCCACGCAGACATCCTCCTCTTCAACGTGGAGAGTGAAGCGGAACTGGAAATCCTCAGCCAGCGCGCCAGCGCTGCGGGCAAGACTGCCAAGGTCGCCCTGCGCGTCAATCCAGACGTCTTCGCCGAGACGCACCCTTATATCTCGACCGGCCTGAGCGAGCACAAGTTCGGCATCGCCATCGAGCGCGCCCGCGATGTCTATCGCCGCGCCGTTGAGCTTCCCGGTCTCGAGCCGGCAGGCGTAAGCGTCCACATCGGTTCCCAGATCCGCACCGTCGAGCCTTTCCATCAGTCACTGCTTCGCGTACGTGGATTAGTAGACGAGCTGCGCTCCGACGGACACAACATCCGCTACGTCGACGCTGGCGGAGGCTTCGGCATCGAGTACGGCAGCGCCGCCTTCGACCCTGCAGCCAGCGTCGCAGCCTACGGGCGGGCCATCCGCTCGGCACTCGACGGCCTCAACGCGCACCTGCTCCTCGAGCCCGGGCGCTTCCTGGTCGCGCAAGCCGGCGCGCTGCTCACCCGCGTCCTCTACACCAAGCAGAACGGCGCCAAGCACTTCGTCATCACCGACGCAGCCATGAACGACCTCATCCGTCCTGCGCTCTACCAGGCTCACCACGAGATCCTTCCCGTGATCTCCAGCGACCGCCCCATGCAGACCGCGGACATCGTAGGCCCGGTCTGCGAGACCGGAGACTTCTTCGCCCGCGACCGCGCGCTGCCCGAGCTCCGCGCCGGAGACCTCGCCGTCCTGCTCGACGCCGGCGCTTACGGTATGTCGTTGGCATCGCACTACAACACCCGTGTCCATCCCGCCGAGGTCCTCATCGACCACGGCCAGCCACGTCTCATCCGCAAACGGGAGACACTTGACAGCATCCTCGCCCCAGAGCTCCTCTAGTGTCCCAGCACACCCCGGCACCCACCCCCTGCGTGCTACAATTTCCTTCGACGAAGATGCGCGACATGTGCTGTTTTAGGCCTGTTTTCGCACATATACGATACTCAAAGCAGCAGAGGTTCACACATGTCCGGCCACTCAAAATGGGCGACAATCAAGCATAAGAAGGGCGCGCTGGACGCCAAGCGCGGCAAGATCTTTACCCGCCTGATCAAGGAAATCACCATCGCGGCCAAAGGCGGCGGAGGAGATCCCGACGGTAATCCCCGCCTGCGCGGCGCCATCGTTGCAGCCAAGGCCGAGAACATGCCTGCGGACAACATCAAGCGCGCCATCCAGAAGGGAACTGGCGAGCTCGAAGGCGCAGCCTACGAAGAGATTCGCTTCGAGGGATACGGTCCAGGCGGAGTCGCCGTGATTGTCGATACGCTCTCCGACAACCGCAATCGCGCTGTCTCCGAAATCCGCTTCGCCTTCTCCAAGAACGGCGGAAACCTTGGTGAAACCGGTTCCGTCGGCTACCTGTTCTCCAAGAAGGGCGTGATCGTCGTAGCGAAGTCCGCAGCGGACGAAGACAAACTCACCGAGATCGTCCTTGACGCCGGTGCAGACGACCTTACCGACGAAGGCGAGAACTGGGAGATCCTGACCTCGCCCAAGGACTATGAGACAGTTATGGCCGCGCTCACCGCAGCCAAGATCAAGCCCGAACACGCGGAAGTGACCATGATCTCTTCCACGTATACCAAGCTCGAGGGAACGCAGGCTGCCCAGATGATGCGACTGCTTGACGCGATCGACGACTTGGACGACACGCAGGCTGTCTACTCTAACTTCGATATGGATGAAGAGTCGGTTCCGGCCTAACCTGGGAAACAGCAGCAAACCGAGAGATGCGAAAGCCGCCACTCGATGGCGGCTTTCGATTGTGAGGACGATGCGGATGATGCGGATACGAATACTGTGCGGGATCGTGGCTGTGACGTCGATGGCGGTGAGTGGAGCCTTGACCGCGCAGGCTCCCTCGGCCACAACGCAGGCCGACTCGCTGGTCGCAGCCGTCTCCAACACGACACCCTGGGAGTACGGTGCTCTCATCCAGGGAGGAGTTGGCCTGGAGGAACGCACAGACTTTGGCTTCTTCATGGTGGGAGGACATCTCGGGAAGGTGTTGACCCCACAACTGGGCTCAGGCGCTCTCCGGGGCAACCTCGAGTATTCAGTCGAAGTCTTTCCGTTCTGGCAGTCCTACACGCCCAAGTTCCAGCGCATCAGCTGCGGGCCGATCAATCCGGTCACATCGTTGGCGCAGTGTAGCGCGCCCTATACCGTAGGCGGAACGTTCACCGGCGTGAGCGTTACGCCCATCCAGGTGCGGTGGAACTTCACCCACGGCAAGCGGTTCATGCCGTGGATACAAGCTGCGGGCGGTGTCGTCTGGACCAACCACAAATATCCCGCGGTGGGAGATCTCAATCCCGACGACCCAACCCAGACTGGTCCAGCCGCCGACACCAGCGTGTGGAACTTCACGCCGCAGGGTGGAATCGGTGCCCATTACTTTCTTAAGCCGCGCCGTTCCATGGACTTCAGCATCAATGCGGTGCATATTTCCAGTGCGAGCCTGGGGGATAAGAATCCCGGAGTTAATGTGAGCTTGCAGATGTCGATCGGATACACATGGTGGAAGTAATACGATGAGCAGCGAAGCCGTAAACGGAATCCCGAACACCGAAGGAATTGTTGAGTGCGTTCCCAACTTCTCTGAAGGAGCCGACCGGCAGAAGGTCGAGGAGATTGTGCGCGCAATGCGGGTCGACGGAGTGCACTTGCTGGACTATTCTCTGGATGCGGACCACAATCGCTCCGTTGTCACGATTGCAGGCTCGCCGGACGCGGTGGTGGAAGCGGCCGTACGCGGTGCGGGGAAAGCCGCTGAGTTGATCGATCTGACCAAGCAGAGTGGCGCACATCCCCGGATTGGCGCTGCGGACGTGATTCCCTTCGTACCGGTGAGCGGGGTTTCGCTGGTGCAATGCGCGATGCTGGCAAGGCAAGCAGGATTGGCGATCTGGCGGCGGTTCGGCGTACCGATTTACTTCTACGAAGCCGCTGCATCCAGGCCAGACCGGGTGAACCTGGAGGATGTGCGGCGCGGCCAGTTTGAGGGCCTGCAGCGGGACTCCCTAAAGGATACCCGGCGTCAGCCCGATGTGGGTGGTCCTGAGCTCCATGCTACGGCAGGTGCAAGCGCTGTGGGGGCTCGTAAGTTTCTTATTGCCTATAACATATACCTGCCTGCGAGTGGGACGACCGAGGCGGTGAGCCTTGCACGCTCGATCGCCAAGGAGATCCGAGCTTCGGGCGGAGGCTTATTCGGTGTTAAGGCGATGGGTGTGATGGCGAATGGCCGTGCCCAGGTGAGCATGAATATCACGGATTTTCATAAAACGCCGATGACCCGAGTACACAGCGCTGTAACCCAGATAGCTGCCCGGCACGGAGTAGCGATCGCCGAAGGTGAGGTGATTGGACTTATTCCGGAGCTGGCCTATGAGCCGAATACCGAATGGGTTCGTCAAACACTCCAGTTCGATCCGGAGGACAAGATCCTGGAACGGCGGCTGCGGCGTCCGTTGGACTGGCCATAGCGCGCCGGGAGCGATTTGCTAGATGCACCGATTTCAGTGAAGAATATAGACTGCGCGGTAATGCGCGAATTTCAGGAGTTCCGAATTGAAGACCTTTAGGAAATGGCAGCACACGACAGCGATTGCAGTGTTAGCGACGATGGCAATGGCCCCAATCGCGTTACATGCCGCACAATTGAGCGGTGACGCTCGCGCCTCCATACCGCGGGATGTGCAGCAGATCATCGTGGTGGACTATCGTCAGATGCAGAACTCGCCGGCTGCGATGCAGTTGAAGGACCGGGTGCTGCCGCCGGAATTGAAGCATCTGGAAACCTCACTCAAGAATTCCGGCTTGCAGGTGGACCAGGATGCAGACACCCTGGCCTTTGCAGCGTTTCGGATGGCCGGATCGGGCAATTCAGGTGGCGAAGGTACGGGGACGCGCATTCTGGGTGTCGCGCAGGGCCAGTTCAACACCCAGGCCATCATGGCAAAGTTTGCCAAAGACAAGACCAAAGCGACTATGTTGCGTAACAACGCCATTTATCCGATGGGTGCTGGCGGAATGAGCGTGGCCTTCCTCAATCAGACCACCATGGTCTTCGGTGATCGGGAGGCGGTTCGTGCTGCACTCGACGCGCGCGATGGACTTCAGCCTAACTTCCTTCAAAACAGCGAGATGATGGGAGAGATGCCTGCTGTCGATTCGCAGGCCGTCTGGAGCATTTTGGACCAGAAAGGTACGCAAACCATGATGAAGAGCGTCCTGGGAGCGGCTGCCGGTCTGGCGGACTACGATACAGTCAAGAACCGTATGAAGGATGCCAGCTACACGATGGACTTCAGCAATGGAGTTCGCTTCAACATGACCGTCGATATGTCGGATACGATCACGGCAGCTACGGCGGCGACGATCATGAAGGGGGTCGCGCTGATGAAGAAGTCTTCGGGATCCGCTCAGGAAAAGTCAGCGGTGGATGACACGACGATCGATTCCAACGCGGGCGTACTGACAGTAGCCTATTCCTCCTCGGACAGTCAGTTCGCGGGGCTGCTATCCTCGCCTTTATTTCAGCAGGTAGTAGTTAAGTAGATTTTTATCAATTACTTGCAATGAAAAAGGGTGGCCAGATGGCCACCCTTTCCTGCCTTTTCTCTCGGTAGAGTTTATCGGCCTGTAGGCTTAGCTGAGGCCTTGACGTCAATATTCGGCAGCTTTCCTGAGGCCAGGCAGCGCTCCATGACCGCAGCGCGAAGCCGGTTTGAAAGTTCTTCGGGGAACTCATAGGTGACGGCGCCACGATAGACGTCAATGGTCTTTCGGGTGGTGTCCACAACCACTTCACAATGGTGACAGGTTCCCAGGTGCGCTTTGACTTCGGTTAAAAGGGCGGGATCGATCTGTCCATCGAAGTAGTCGGTGAGTTTTGAGAGAAATTCCGTGCAGTTCACTTTGAGGCCTCGTTGTTTTGCCGAAAGTAACGACTGAGACGTTCGCGCAACTGCAGGCGCGCTCGTAACAGTCGAGACTTGACTGCCGGCACGCTCAGTCCGAGCGCGACGGCTGTCTCTTCGGTCGACAGGTTTTCGATGTCGCGAAGAGTGAAAACGGTTCGAAAACCTGGCGGAAGACCTGCAATTGTCTTCCGGAGAATCTCCGCGAGTTCGGCCTGGGAGTAATTCTGCTCGGGATTGGGACGCCACTCGGCAAAATCCCGGGGGATCGAGCCCTCGTCAGTTTCGACATCCTGGTCCATCGAGACGGTTTTTGACGTCTTGCGCTTGCGCAGCCGCATCAAGCTCTCATTGACGGCAATCCGCACCAGCCAGGTTGAAAACTTCGAATTTCCTTGAAACTGATCCAGCTTCTGGAATGCCTTGAAGAAGACATCCTGGGTAATATCTTCCGCGTCTTCGCGGTTCTGGGTAATATGCTGAGCGGTCCGAAAGATCTGCCGTTCATACTGACGTACCAGCTGTTCGAATGCTGCAGTATCGCCCGCCTTTGACCTTTCCACCAGCGCAATGTCGGGGTGGATTTCTGGCTGCGAGTCGGCCGCAAGGACTTCCTCGGGAGGATGAACGCCGGCGATGGTTGAGGTCTCAACTGCCATAGGTACCACCAGTTTACAGGAGGACGTTTCTGATTGGCTGAGATGAGCCATAGTTATCTTCAGTGGTTCCCTGGATGAGAGGTATGTGGAAGCACGATCGGCTTGATCGACATAGAGTTAACGAGGGTGAACCATCGGATGAACAGGTTGGGCTCGATATGGATCATTGTGGTGGCCCTGGGGATTGGAGTGTTTCCGGCAGGAGCTGGCGCGCAGAATGAGGTCCAAAAGCATTCATCGACGGCTTCCTCCAAGAGCAAAAAAAAGGCCACACCTTCTACGCATGCGGGAGGCAAACATTCCGGGGAAAAGAGTGCCGTCACCGGCCAAGAGACGGCTGGGACACACAGGCATTCCGGCAGCCGCTCCTCCCATGGCCGATCCGGGCATGGATATGAATCAGCAAGCACTCACTCAAGAGGTGTTCACGGGCATGGGGCCACGAGGGTTGATCATCTTCCGCAGCCAACGGCAGAGAGTCGGCGACTGAACAGTGCATTCATTGCGTCCGCAAAGTTGCGGCCTATGGCTCAGCAATTGGTGACGGATCGAAGTCCGGCTGCCTATGCTGGCGTTCTCGCATATGCTGCTTCGCACCCAGGAGAGGCGGCAGCCTCAGCGGAGCTCGCGATTGGCCACGCGTACATGCTGGATCGCCGCTACGCCGACGCGGAGAACGCATTCCGGCAGGCAAGTATCCATGGTGTCGCGCTGGGCGACTACGCGAACTACCTGGAGGCCCAGGCAGCGGTCGAGGGAAACCGTCCACAAGCCGCCATTCCGCTGTTGGCCCAATTTCCCGATCACTATCCAAACAGCGTCTTCGATGGTTCTGCGCCTATCCTCCTGGCGAATGCCTATCTGGCAAGTAACGATGCGAATGGCGCGCTTCGAGTTTTGCAGCCACTCGTGGGGAGCCCAGCAGCGAATCAAGTGGATTTTCGTTTAGCGCTGGCCAAGGCGTATCAGGTGAGCGGCGATGCTCAGAAATCGGCCAGCCTATACCGGGGTATCTATCTGGGCGACCCGTTGAGCCCGGAAGCTGCAGCCGCGAAGTCACAACTGCTGCTGATGAACGCGCCGCTGTCTGCAGCAGAACGCAAACAACATGCCGATGCGATGTTCAATGCTAAGCAGTATTCAATTGCTGGAGATGAATACCGCGCGTTGCAACACAGCAGTAACGAGCTAAGTCAGTCCGATCGCGATGCCTTGCAGATTTATGCTGCGGTTTGCGATTTGCGGCTTAAGAACCTCAGCCGCCAGGAGGTCGAACATCTCCCAGTGACTGGAGATGACAGCGCTGCTTTGAAGATGTATCTCCAATCGGAGTTAGCCCGGAACCTGGGAAATGCGGATCAACATGATGCCTTCGTTCAGGAGTTGATGACACAGTATCCTCACAGCCGCTGGCTGGAGGAGGCACTTTATTCTGGCGGGAACATGTATCTGATTCGCCAGGATGATGCTAAGGCTATCGACGACTATCTGGCGCTGGTGCAACATTTCCCGAACAGCGTGTATGCGCCTGGCTCGCATTGGCATGCGGCCTGGCTGTCCTATCGCCAGCGCCGATATCCAGATGCTGCTCGTCTCATGGACGAACAGATCACGCAATATCCGGCTGGCGGTCAGGTCCCGGGAGCTCTGTACTGGCGGGCCCGGCTCTATGAAGATGTTGAGCACAACTATGGGCAGGCGCTGAATTACTATAACCAGCTCAATACGAGTTATGTGAACAGCTATTATGCAATCATCGCGCGAGAGAGGATCGCGCAACTCGGTACCCGCCCCGCGGTTGCCCCTGCGCCTGCTCTGGCCGCAGTTCCTGTGGTCAATGACCCTGAGCTTACCGATGTGCTGCCGGAGAATGATCCTCACCTGATCAAAGCGAGACTATTAGCCAATGCCGCGCTGAACGAATACATACGGCCGGAGATTCAGCTGAGTGAGACGTCAAGCCAATGGGGAGCGTTTGCGGAGGCCCAGATCTACCAAAGCTTTGGCGAAGATTCTCGCGCACTGCAAGCCATGAAACGCAGCAAGATTCCGTTCCTCTCGCTCCAAGTGAAAGACGTGCCTATGGCGTATTGGCAACTGTTGCTCCCGCGACCCTATTGGACAACGCTTGAGAGTGATGCGCGAGCCAATGGCGTTGATCCATACCTGGTGGCTGCGCTCATTCGCCAAGAATCGGAGTTCAATCCGGGTGCAGTAAGTCGAGCGAACGCGTATGGCCTGATGCAACTGCTTCCTTCGGTGGGTAAAGAGATTGCGAAGAAAGATGGTCAGCACCATTTCAAGACGAATGATCTGCTTGATCCCATTATCAATCTGCAGTTAGGAACACAGGATCTTCGCAAATCAATTGATCACTACGGCGGTCAGGTCGACTATGCCCTGGCTGCTTATAACGCAGGCGATTCTCCGGTGCATCAGTGGATGGCGTCGAACAATTACAAAGACATTGCAGAGTGGGTCGAGTCGATCCCCTACACGGAAACGCGGGATTATGTGCAGGCGATCGTGCGGAATCGTGAGTTGTATCGCGCAGTATACGAGGGGCACTGATCAGCGGTGGTCATGCGTTTGCGTTCACTCGTGACGGAGAGCCACCACCGGGTCCATGTTAGCGGCACGAATTGCTGGTAGAAGACCAGACACTACGCCGACCAATCCAAGAATAATGAAGGACGCGAGCATGATTCCGAACGAAGTGCGCAGGATGATGTCTCCGTCGTGATTCGCAGTCTGGTACATCGCAGAATAGAGTGGCATGGGCGGGACCAGATACGTTGCCACGACCGACACGATGACTCCTGCCACACCCGCGAGAAATGTTAGGACGAAGCTTTCAAGCAGGAATTGAGCAAGGATGTCGCGTGGCCTTGCGCCGAGCGCTTTCATCAGCCCGATTTCACGGGTGCGTTCCGTGACAGAGACGAGCATGATGTTCATCACCCCGACGCCACCGACAGCGAGAGTCATAGCGCCGATAATTCCGAGCAGTACTTGAAGTGCGACGGAAAAGGCGACCATCTGTTTGCCATCCTCGATGGTGTCCCATGCGCCTACAGCCTTTTCATCCAATGGATTGAAATGATGCCGCTGGGCAAGTACAGTTCGGACCGCCTGCAGGGCGCGAAGGTGCAAATCGGCGGTGGAGGGCTGAAAGACGATCGAGTCGGGGTCGCGTTGCTGGCGGAGAGTTCGCATCGTGTCAAACGGCACGAAGATGTTTTCATTATCAGGGCCGTTATTGGATGAGTCCTGAATTTTATTGCGAAGCACACCTATGACGGTGAAGGGTTGGCCTTCAACTTGTACGACCTGACCTACAGGTGGAAATCCATTGAACAGCTTTTGCGCGGCATGAGCTCCGAAGATGATGACCTGGCGATGCTGACTGAAGTCGTCGGCTTCGAAGTACCTGCCTTGATCGATATCCAACCGACGCATTCGACCATAGGGAAGATCAACGGCTTTGGAAGAAATCGCAACAACTTTGGGACCGTACTTGACGCTGAATGTGTCGTCCGTTTCACGTGAGACTGCACTGAGGAAGGGAAGTGAATCGCGTACCGCTTCCATGTCTCCATCCTTGAAATGGACCTTCTGCCCGGAGCGTTGGCCGCCCGCCTGCATAGAGGTTTGTCCACCCCAGACCATGATGACGTCATTGCCAAATCCGAGGAAGCCTTCCATTACTGCGTTGCTTACGGCCTTGCCGTAGCTGAGCAGAAGCACGACGGTCACGAGTCCCCAGACAATACCCAGCATCGTCAGTCCAGAGCGCAGACGATTGCGTTTCAGAGACTCAACAGACTCGGTCAGGGCTTCGTTCAGATTCATTGAAAGTCTCCTTGGCTAGTCAGTGCGGAGGCACTCGATGGGTGTAAGGTTTGCGGCGCGTATTGCGGGATAGGTGCCTGCCGTCACGGTGATGATTGCGAGCGTGACGAGCGAAGAGATGATTGCGGTCGCCGAAATCACAGGGTGCGGAAGAAATTCTGGAAGTGGCAGCAGGCGCAAGGCAAGAATAATGCCGACTCCGAACAGCAGACCGAGGGCACCACTTACAAGCGTTATGATGGCGGATTCGATGAGAAACTGACGTCGAATATCAACTGCCGTTGCTCCAAGAGCCTTGCGCACGCCGATCTCACGTGTTCGCTCGGAGACGGCGACCAGCATGATATTCATTACGCCGATGCCGCCTAGTGCAAGGGTAAGCAGAGCGACGGCGGCAAAGAAAATCGTCATCGCGCGAAAAATATTGTCGGTGAATTGAGCGCCTTCGAGGGTGTCCCACACCCAGACCGCGTCGGTATCCTTGGGGTCGAAATGATGTCGATCGGCGATGATCTGCCGGACCTCGTGGAGCGCAGCGACGTGCACATCAGCAGAAACTGGCTGCACTACGATGTTGCTGACAATCCCGGGAAAATCACCCTTGTCGTCCGGGGGAAAATCGCGCTCCATGGCGGAATAAGGAACGAAGAGCTGGGAGTTGTCGGGGCCGGATCCATAGCTGCCATTCTGTTGCTTGCTGGCGAGCACGCCGATGACGATGTAGGGATAACCGTTAATGGATAGCGATTGACCGATAGCGGGCTTGCCCGGAAAGAGTTGGCGATTGGATTCCGCTCCAAGGATGACGACGCGCATACCTTTGTCTTCATCTTCTGCGTCCATCAGCCGGCCCTGCTCGACATGGAGCGAGCGAAAGTCCTGGTACTCCGGCCATACGCCGCGCACGGCCCGACTTGCCGCATTCCAGGGGCTCACTTCGCTCACCGTTCGGCGGAGTTCTGGCGAGACGTGGCTGACCAGGGGCGCACCCTCTCGAATGGCGATGGCGTCATCGATAGTCAGAGTGACGTCCCGGCTGGCCGCATACCCGCCGTAGGGCATCGCTGTTTTACCGCCGAAGCAAATCGCGATATCTGTGCCAATGGTCTTTAGATGATTTCGCTGGTCAATGCCGAAACCGATTCCGAGGCCCACCAATAAAATGACTGAGCTGATACCCCAGATAATTCCAAACATCGTGAGGAAGCTTCTAAGCTTGGTGGCCCACAGAGCGGAGATAGTTTGCTTGAAGATCTCAAAGATGGGCATGGTCGCAGGTAGCCGGAAGTGCCATGGCTTTGAGCAGATACGTATGTGAGCCGATGATAGTTCCAAGCGAATACATGTCGGCTTAGAACGAGATACGATATGGGAGGAACAGAGCGCCCGGATGGTGAAATCGGCAGACACAGCGGACTTAAAATCGGTATAGTCTGTCCCGCAATCTATTCTAAATACTGCAAACAATAGGGATAGCTTCCAATTGGATAGATTGCGTTCGTTACGCAGTCCTTACACATTTTTCGTGTTATTTATCGATAGGTGGAGGTGAATGCGGATGTCCGAACATCACACGATTCTTGGCGGCAAAGTCCACATCTACAAGCGTCCCAACAGTCCTAGCTGGCAATGCGCAAGCTACCTCGGTGGCAAGAACCGGCGCACGACCACGAAAGAAGACAGCCTCTCAAAGGCCAAAGAGTTCGCGGAAGATTGGTATTTGCAGCTTCGAGGCAAACTTCGCGACGGTGATTTGAAAAGTGGCAAGTTGTTTCGTGAAGCGGCGAAGTTTTACCTGCGTGAGTTCGACATCATCACGCAGGGACAACGGAGTCCCACCTATGCGCGAGGGCAGCACGCACGGACGAATGGCCATCTGGTTCCGTTCTTCGGCAGCATGGTGCTTCCGGAAATTACTGCTGGCAGAGTCAACGAGTATCGGATCCGTCGGCTTGACGAATGCAGGGCACTACGCGGCAAGCCACCGGCCCACAACACCATGCACCAAGAGATAGTGACGCTGCGCCAGATCTTCAAGACGGCTCTGCGGCATGGATGGATCGATCATCTACCGGACTTGTCAGAGCCTTATCGCTCGTCG
>Ga0302226_10000735_pt1 | contig 26079 bp, 19 predicted proteins | sample II_Palsa_E3_3_FD_193524 | JGI IMG/M metagenome (GOLD analysis project Ga0302226, IMG submission 193524) | Peat permafrost microbial communities from Stordalen Mire near Abisko, Sweden - II_Palsa_E3_3 | ecosystem: Environmental > Terrestrial > Soil > Palsa > Peat permafrost | place: Sweden...
TCAACCGAGAAGATCAGCACCGGAGCCGAGACGCCACCACCAATCCTCTTCGGTCCACCACCGGTATTGCCGCCCGACCCAGGCCCAAGCCCGGAGCCGTTGCCCGAACCGAGACCAGTTCCGCTTCCATTTCCCATCGACATCCCCACCAGCGGCGAGTTCGCTACACCAATCTGCGGAATACTGGTTGCCATCTTGATGTCTTTCTGCATCTCGATCGTTGGATCAATCTTGATCTTCGGCTCGACTAGCGGAGGTTTGCTCGGCGGCACAATCTGCGTATCCGCAGCCTTCGGTGGTGTTCCCTTCGTCACCGGGGTCGGTCCACGCTGTCCACCGCCTCCGCCCATCGTCTGCAACTTCGGCGGAGCCTGCGGTGGAACGGAAAGGTCGGTCAGCTGAACGACCTTCACCGGAGCTGCAAACTGAACCTTCTTTGCCAACAGAAACGCTATCAACAGAATAATCAGCCCGTAGATCACGACGGCAGAGGTGGTAGCAATAGGATTCTGCTTCGTCTTCATCCGGTCGACTACAGCAATCGGCGTCGACTCCAACACCAGAGGGGGCAACTTCACGGGGAAGAACACATCCCGAATACTGCTCCAAAGGGAGGCAAAAACTCCCTCTTCCTCGATCACCATGTCGCTGTCAACCGGCTTCGATTCCAGCTGCAGCGGAGCTTCGTTCGACTTGCTGAACGCATCCCGTAAATTCCCGAAGAACGAAGTCCACATCGACCCATCGGTCTCTTCGTTCAAATTCGGAGCATTCGCCGGTCGCAACGTCGGGGCCTGTTTCTCCGGATCAATCTGCGGTGGTGGTGTCAATAAACTATTCGCCATAAGCTGCATCGCCTCGGTGCAGAAAGCCGCAGCCCCCGCACACCACTTCAAAAATCAAGTCCGCCCTCAACCTACTTCTCTTCTTACGCGCCAGATGCCAGGTCGGTTCTTATCCGACTCTGGCCGAAGCAACTGATCAATAAACATTCTACAAACATTCACGAACGGCTGCTTACTAGCTTGGACGCACGCCCGGTGAGAATGTCGCCTTGGCATCCTATGTACCATCCCTCCGCCCCGGCTACAATAGAGGTTTGTCACAAACCGCATCTTTGCGATTAGGAACCAAGAGGACCGAATGTCGGAAGCAACCCAGGCAAAACCCGAACTGAAGGCGCTGAAGTCGACCTTAAATCTGCCCGTTGGCGGAAAAGACACTCCATCGGATCCAGTGCCTAAGGCGTTGAAGTCCACACTAAATCTGCCCCAGACTACCTTCCCCATGAAGGCTAATCTGCCTCAGAACGAGCCAGCGCGCCTTGAAGCATGGCAGCAGCAAGACTTATATGCTCAGATCCGCACTGCCCGGGCCGGTCAGCCAAAATACATCCTCCACGACGGCCCTCCCTACGCCAACGGGGCCATCCACCTCGGCCACGCCCTCAATAAATGCATCAAGGACTTCGTCGTCAAGACCAAAACCATGGCCGGCTTCGACGCCCCTTACGTCCCCGGCTGGGACTGTCACGGCCTCCCCATCGAGATCAAAGTCGACGAGCAGCTAGGCCGCAAGAAACTCGAGATGGACCCCATCGCCGTCCGCCGCGCCTGCCGCGAGTACGCGCAGAAGTACGTCGACCTCCAGCGCTCCCAGTTCGAGCGCATCGGCGTCTTCGGCCGCTGGAACGACCCCTACCTCACCATGAGCTTCGGCTACGAGGCCAGCATCGTCGAAACCTTCTACGACTTCTTTGAAAAGAAATTCGTCTACAAAGGCCTCAAGCCCGTCTATTGGTGCATCCACGACCGCACCGCGCTAGCCGAAGCCGAAGTCGAATACGAACAGCACACCTCGCCCAGCGTCTACGTCCGGTACAAACTCACCAGCGATCCCGCCGCCATCGACCGCGCTCTCGCCGGTAAAGATGTTTACACCATCATCTGGACCACGACACCGTGGACGCTACCGGCATCGCAAGCCGTAGCCTTCAACCCCGAGCTCGACTACGTCGCCTTTGAGGACGAGACGACCGCGGAAACATATATCGTGGCCAAAGAACTTTGGGGGCGTGTGGTCGCTGCATGCCCGGCGTTAAGAGTAGAAGCTACGAACGTAAATTATTACCTAGCGAAATTCCCCGGCTCAAAACTTGAAGGCACCACCTTCCAGCACCCCTTCCTCGATCGCAGCATCCTCGGCGTCACCGCCGACTACGTCACTGCCGAGCAAGGCACCGGTGCCGTCCACACCTCACCCGCGCACGGTGTCGACGACTTCTACACCGGCCAGCGCTACAAGCTGCCCGAGATCCAGTACGTCGACAACGCCGGTAAGCAGCGTCACACCGACCTGCATGGCGGCCAACCAGGCGAACCCTACGAAGGACTCACCGTCTTCAAATCCAACGCGCCCATCATCGAGCTTCTCCGCGAGCGCGGCGCACTCCTAAGCGACACCAGCTTCGAACACTCCTACCCTCACTGCTGGCGCTGCCACAACCCTGTCATCGTTCGCGCCACCGAGCAGTGGTTCATCGGCATGGAAACGCCCATGATCACCGACGAAGGCACTGTCACAACCTTCCGCCAACGCGCCCTCGACGAGATCAAAAAAGTCGTCTGGGATCCAGCCTGGGGCGAAGAGCGCATCTCCAACATGATCGCCACCCGCCCCGACTGGTGCATCTCCCGCCAGCGCATCTGGGGCGTTCCCATCGCGGTCTTTCTCTGCGACAAGTGCGGCGAGCCGCTCAACGAACCCGCCGTCAACAAGAGCATCGTTGATCTCTTCAAAAAAGAGGGCGCCGACGCCTGGTACGCCCGCGATGTCGCCAGCCTCCTTCCCGCCGGAACCGCCTGCGCAGGCTGCGGCCACAAAGAGTTCCGCAAAGAGATGGACATCCTCGACGTGTGGTTCGAATCCGGCTCAAGCTGGCACGCCGTCCTCGACCTCGAACCCGAGCTCCACTCCCCCGCCGACCTCTACACCGAAGGCGGCGACCAGCACCGCGGCTGGTTCCACTCTTCCCTGCTCACTTCGGTCGCCGTGCGCAACCATGCTCCCTACAAGATGGTCGCAACCTCCGGCTGGACCCTCGACGAACAGGGCCGCGCCTTTTCAAAGAGCCTGGGAAATGGAGTGGATCCTGTCGACATCGCCAAGCGCCTCGGCGGCGAGATCATTCGTCTCTGGGTAGCCTCCGTGGACTTCCGCGAAGATGTAGCCGCCAGCGAAAACCTCATGCAGCGCGTCAGCGACAACTACCGCAAGCTGCGCAATACCCTTCGCTTCCTCCTCGGCAACATCCACGACTTCAACCCCGAAGAGCACAGCATCGCGTTCTCTGCGATGCAGCCTTTAGACCAGTACATCCTCGCCCGCACCGCCGAGCTCGACGCCAAGATCCGCGCCGCCTACGACAGCTTCGAGTTCCATCGCGCCTATCACGCCCTCAACGAGTACGTGAACACCGACCTCAGCGCTCTCTACCTCGACGTCCTCAAAGACCGCCTCTACACCTTCGCCCCCAACCACCCCGGCCGCCGCAGCGCACAGACCGCTCTCTGGCGCATCGCCGAAACCCTCACCCGTCTCATCGCCCCCATCCTCAGTTTCACCGCAGACGAGGTCTGGGCTCTGCTGCCCAAATCGGCAACCCGCGAATCGAGCGTCCACCTAGCCCTCTTCCCGGCAATGTCCGAGATCATCCCCGGCACCACCCGCCAGCTCGAAGAAGACTGGGACCAACTCCTCACCCTCCGCGACGAAGTCCTCAAGGTCCTCGAAGAAGCCCGCACCGCGAAGACCATCAGCAACAAACCCTCAGAGACTCAAATCGTCCTCGGCTGGCTCAACAGCGTCGCCGAGCGGCCCAACCCCGTCTTCGAGCAGTACAAATCCATCCTCCCCGAGCTCTTCGGCGTAGCCCAGGTCGAAATCTCAAACGCCATCGTCACTGAAGGCACCGTAGAAAAAGGTGCGTTCTACGTCCAGGCCAAACCCGCCGCAGGAAGCAAGTGCGAACGCTGCTGGCGCTTCACCGAAGATGTAAGCCAGGAAGCCAACTACCCCACCGTCTGCCTTCGCTGCGCCGATGCTCTCGAAGCCATCCACTTCCCACCCTACGACGCACCATCCAGCAACTCAACGGAGCCGCAAGCCTGATGTCCTCACCGAACAAGACGACCTACGAAACCGCAACGCCAGCCATCGCGGCCAAACCACGCGATCAACGCGGCGTCGCGCTCGCCATCGCAGCAGCAGTCGTCATCGTCGACCGCATCACCAAACGCATCGTCGCCCAGCAACTTCCCGACGGCCAGGCCCACTCCGTCATCCCCGGCGTCTTTCGCATCACCGATGTCCACAACACCGGCGCCGCCTTTAGCATGTTCGCCGAATCCGCCTCGCCAACCACGGTGCGCAACATCCTCATCGCCTTCTCCGTAATCGCCGCCATCGTTCTCATCGGCATGCTCTGGCGAGTAGCCCGCACGATCACTCTCAGCTCCGTAGCCCTCGCGCTCATCCTCGGGGGAGCCGTCGGCAACCTCTACGACCGCATCCGCTTCAGCTACGTTATCGACTTCCTTGAAGTCCACATTGGCAGCTACCACTGGCCCGACTTCAACGTGGCCGACAGCTGCATCGTCATCGGTGCCTGCCTTCTCCTTATAGAAATCTTCCGCCCGCAACCGTCCAACAACTGAGACCTGCAAACTGAAAACCCTCTCCATGAATGACCAGATCACAATTCGCGGCGCACGGACCCACAACCTCAAGGGCATCGACGTCGACATCCCGCACAACGCCCTCACCGTCGTCTCGGGCGTCAGCGGCTCCGGTAAATCTTCCCTAGCCTTCGACACCGTCTACGCTGAAGGCCAGCGACGCTACGTCGAATCCCTCTCCGCCTACGCCCGCCAGTTCCTGGAGCGCATCGAAAAGCCCGACGTCGACCACATGGACGGCCTCGCCCCCGCCATCGCAATCAAGCAAAAAAATCAGACCCGCAACCCTCGCTCCACCGTCGCCACCGCGACCGAGATCTACGACTATCTCCGCCTCCTTTACGCCCGTTGTGGTACCGTCACCTGCCTCCACTGCGGTGGTATCGTCAAGCACGACACCGTAGACGAGATCATCACCACGCTCTTCGCGTTACCCGAAGGCACTCGCACTTATGTCCTCTTCCCCATCGTTCGCACTGAAGTCAAACTCGAGCCGATGCAGATCGCAACAACGGAGCCCGAAGCCGAAGCCTCGAAACCCAAGAAGACACCAATAAAAAAAACCGCAAAATCCACGAAGTCGGCAGCACCTGAAGTATTCAACCTGACCGACAGCCTCAAAGAACGCCTCACCGAACTCCGCCGTCGGGGCTATAACCGCCTCTACCAATCTGGAAAGATCGTAGAGTTCTCCACCCCCGAGTCCCTCCTCGAACTCGACTTCAAGCAACCCATCTTCGCGCTCATCGACCGTCTCTCCATCAGTCCCGAAAGCCGCGCCCGCATCGTCGACGCCATCGAAACCGGCTACCGTGAATCCGGCGAAGTCCAGTTCCATACCTTATCCGGGGCGGACATCGAGCACGCCGCGAAGCGGTTCTCTGCAGCATTCGAGTGCACCACCTGCCACCGCGCCTATCGCGAGCCCGAACCCCGCCTCTTCTCCTTCAATAATCCCTACGGTGCCTGCCCACGCTGCCAGGGCTTCGGCAACACCATCGACTTCGACCCCAACCTCATCATCCCCGACAAATCGAAGACTCTCGACGAAGGCGCCATCGCCCCTTGGACCACCACAAAATACCGCCCCCACCACGGCGAAATGAAACGAGCAGCGAAAATCGCAGGCGTTCCCACTGACGTCCCCTGGTACGATCTCACGCCCGCGCAGCAAACCTTCATCGAAGACGGCAGCGGCACCTTCCCTGGAATCCGCGGCTTCTTCGCAGCCCTCGAACGCAAAAAATACAAGCTCCACGTCCGCGTCTTCCTCTCAAAATATCGCGGATACGCCCTCTGCCCTGACTGTCGCGGCCAGCGTCTCCGCGCCGAAGCCCGCGCCGTCCTCATCAACAACCAAAATATCTGCGAGACCAGCGCCCTCACCATCACCGCAGCTCAATCCTTCTTCGACAATTTGCAACTCTCACCAGCACAATTAGAAGTAGCCGGAAAGATCCTCGAAGAAGTCCGCCAGCGCGTCCACTTCCTCCATCAGGTCGGCCTCGACTATCTCACCCTCGACCGGCTCAGCTCAACCCTCTCCGGTGGAGAAGCCCAACGCATCCAACTCGCCACGTCACTAGGCTCCCGCCTCGTCGGAGCCCTCTACGTCCTCGACGAGCCAAGCATCGGCCTCCACACCCGCGACACCGCCAAGCTCATCGGCATCATGAAAGACCTCCGCGACCTCGGCAACACCATCCTCGTCGTCGAGCACGACCCCGACGTCATCCGCGCCGCCGATCATCTCCTCGACCTCGGCCCCGGCGCAGGCGAGCTAGGCGGTCAACTCCTCGCCGCTGGCACAGTCGCCGAAGTCACCGCCAACCCAAACTCCATCACCGGAAAATATCTCTCCGGCCGCCTCACCATCCCGGTCCCCAAACACCGCCGCGAACCCGGCCGCGAGCACATCAAGCTCACCGGCGCCCGCATCCACAACCTCCGCGGCGTCGACATCGACATTCCCCTCGGCCTCCTCTGCTGCGTCACCGGCGTCAGCGGCTCCGGCAAATCCACCATCGTCCACCAGGTGCTCTACCGCGCTCTCATGCAGGCGCTCGGCCAAACCGAAGGTGCCGACCCCGCACACCTCTACCGCGAACTCTCCGGCACCCAGCACCTAAACGACGTCATCCTGGTCGACCAGTCCCCCATCGGACGAACCCCGCGCTCCAACCCCGTCACCTACATCAAGGCCTTCGACGACATCCGCGCCCTCTTCGCCGCACAACCCGACGCCAAGCGCCGCGGATTCGGCCCCGGGCACTTCTCCTTCAACGTCCCCGGCGGCCGCTGCGACGTCTGCGAAGGCGACGGCACCGTCACCGTCGAGATGCAGTTCCTGGCCGACATCGAGCTCCCCTGCGAAGAATGTAACGGAACACGCTACAAATCTACTATCCTCGACATCCGTTACAAAGGTAAGAACATCCACGACGTCCTTAACATGACCGTCAAGGAAGCTCTCGTCTACTTCGCTGGCCATCCCAAGATCGTCGACAAGCTCTACGTCCTCGACGAAGTAGGCCTCGGCTACGTCCGTCTCGGCCAGTCCGCCACCACGCTCTCCGGCGGCGAAGCCCAGCGCGTCAAACTAGCCTCCCACCTCGCCACCGCACGCAGCATTACGACGCGCAGCGCCAACGACACCGCCGCCAAAGCTCGCAGCCGCACCCTCTATATCCTCGACGAGCCCACCACCGGCCTCCACTTCGACGACGTAGCCAAGCTCCTCGCAGCCTTCCGCAAACTCATCGAAGGTGGCGGCTCCCTCCTCGTCATCGAGCACAACCTCGACGTCATAAAATCCGCCGACTGGGTCATCGACATGGGCCCAGAAGGCGGCAGCGGAGGCGGCCAGATCGTAGCCACCGGCACCCCCGAAGAGATCGCCGCCAACCCCGCCTCGCACACCGGCCACTGGCTGGCCCCCGTCCTCAACCTCGCCGCCCCGAAGGCCGAACCAGAACTCCAGGTCACCGCTTAGCCCTAAGAGCCGGCCAGACAGAATTGGCGCTGATCGCCATAAATCTCTTCATCTCTGCTCGTAGCAATCAGACGGCTGTTATCGTAGATGCGATGAAAAAAAAGAGAGCAGCTACCACCAATACAATTCAGCAGGCTGAACTGATTCTGAAGCTATATGAACTCCGGCGGGAGGCGGTCATGCGTGAAGCGCGCTCCTATGTAGGTGGCAATTTTCTCCCCGCATCAGCCAGCGAATTTATCCAGATTGTCAGCGCAGGGGACAGGCACAGTAGCTTCGTTCTTCAAGTCTATGGATACTGGGACATGGTCGCCGCCTTTGTCAGAAGCGGTGCCCTCGACGCCGAGTTGCTCTACAACACCTGCCCCGAGATGTACTTCCAATACGCCAAAATTCAGCCCCATCTGGCTCAGTTTCGCGAAGAGATGAACCTGCCCGAGTACCTGATCAATATCGAACAGCTTGTCGAAGGATCCCGGGCCGGCTGCAAGCGTCTAGAAGCCATGCAAAAGAATCTGGCCGCCATCGCCGAGGCAAGAAGCCGCTCTGCGTCAAAGCCCCAGACGAAAAGTGCGTCAAAGCCACGGACGAAAAGATAGCTTCAACCACTAAAGGGACTGCTGTTTTCATCGCACTCCCTCTTGACTCGTCTGTTATTCTTAATTCAGAGAAAGCTGTCGAAGCCCGGCCATTCCAGGCCGGGCTTCCGCACTTAAACAGTCCTGCGAAGTCCAGACCTAAAGCATCAGGATCGAAGACTTTGCACACTTTCAGGGTAGGAGGGGGGAGTACCACCGATGCACGACGCAGCAAGTAACAAACCGACGCACCTGAGTGCGCTCTGGCGCAGCCTCTCCCTCTTGCCAGCATATATATTTTTCGCTCTCTTGCTCATCTCTGGGTCCATCGTTGCACAACTTCCGGCAGGCGCCATCGACACCACCGCTCCACCGAAGACTGCGCCGCAGAACCCCCTCCGCGCCCAGGCCAACGAAGCTCTCGACAAACAGGACTACCCTACCGCCCTCAAAATCCTCACCCCACTAGCCGAAAAATCTCCGAACGACGCGCATCTCCTCTACGACCTCGCCTTCACCCAGGACGCACTCGACCAGACCACCGCCGCCGAAGCTACCTACCGCCGCGCTATCGCCGCCGACCCCACCTACTTCGACCCTCACCTGGCCCTGGGTCTCCTGCTCGCTCGCGGCGGACGTCTCACCGACGCCCACAACGTACTCCTCACAGCAACTACTCTCACAACAGACAATCCCGCCCTCAAGGGCCGCGCCTATCGTGCTCTCGCCCGCATCGACCAAAACTCCAACCCCGCTACGGCGAGCGACGAGCTCCTCTCCGCTATCAAAATCACCCCCGAAACCTCCGAAGACATCCTCCTCTCCGGCGAACTGGCTGAAGCCTCCGGCGACGAGACGGCCGCCGAACTGGCCTATCGCCGCCTGCTGGCCGTAGATCCTCAAAATCACGATGCCACCGCCGCCCTCACCCACCTTCTCCTGCACCAGCAACAACCCGACAAGGCCGAATCTCTCCTCACAGCCGCGCTGGCCAAAGACCCCGACAACCCGATCCTCAACGCCCAGCTAGCTAGCCTCTATGAGCAACAGGGCAAGACTGCCCAAGCCATCCCCCTCGCCACAAAACTCCACACCGCCCACCCGGAAGACCCCTCTATCACCCGCCTCCTCGCACGCCTCTATAGCCGAAACCAGCAGTACGACCAGGCCGCAACCCTCTACAGCGGTCTGCTGAACAAATCCACCCAGGACCCTGCCCTGCTCGACGACAGCGCCGATGTCCAGATCCACCTCAAAAACTACGCCGAGGCCGAATCCCTCCTCAAACGCGCAATAGCCCAGCCAGACGCCTTCCCAACCAAAGATGATCTCGCCCAGGCCGCCAGTCATCTTGCCTTCGCAGCCTCTGTAAACAACGATCCCACAACAACCTTGCAAGCTCTCGATATTCGTGGTAAAGTGCTGCCACAGTCGCCTTCATCCTTGTTCCTTGCGGCAACTGCGCACGACAAGCTGCACCACACCAAACAGGCGACCGACCTGTACAAGCAGTTCCTCTCCGTGGCAAACGGCCAGTTTCCGGACGAGGAGTGGGAGGCCCGCCACCGCCTCATCACCCTCGATCACACGAAGTAAGCAAGCGCTCCCTCAGAGGTGCGTTATGAAATTGATCCTTCGTTTCGCTTTCCTTCTCTCTCTGCCGCTGCTTCTATCGCTTACAACACCCGCCCAAGCCGCCTCGATTGACGACAACCTTCCCACTGCCGAAGCCATCACGCAACTTGAGCTGCGTGCCCAGCAGGCTAATCCTCGCGACCAATGCTTCCTCTATACCGAACTCGTGCACGTCATGACCGAAATGGCTGGCAAAGAGATGCTCAACGGCGACGTCGATCAGGCCACCGCGACCCTCAAGAAGGTCAACGCCTACGCCAAGCTCATCCATATGGATATGACCAGCAACTCCAAACGACTCAAGAATGCCGAAGAGCTCATGCACCATACCTCCTACCGGCTCGGCGAGTACCTTCATAAAGCCTCCAATGAAGATCGCGATACGCTACAGGCCACACTCAAGCAGCTCGACCAGGTCCACGACGAACTGCTCGCACAAGTCTTCAAACACTAGGAACCGATGCTCCACAGGCTCTCGCCAGTACTCCTCCTGATTCTGCTCGCCCTGCCCCTGCACGCCCAGCGCCCCGAAGCCGCACTCTCCGACGGCGAAGTGGAGCAGCTCCGCGAGGTGGCATACTACCCCAACGAACGCGTTCTCCTCTTCATCAAACTCCTGGACACGCGCAATAAATCCATACAGGATCTCTTCGCCCACCCACGCAAGCCCGGTCGAGAGCAAGACACACACGATCTCCTTGAACAGTTCACCGCCATCGCAGACGAGCTAGAGGACAACCTCGACGACTACGGCCCCCGCCACCGCGACATCCGCAAAGCCCTTCCCAAACTCGTCGAGGCCACCGAGCGTTGGTCTTCCAATCTGAAATCGCCGCCAGAAGACGAAGCCTATAACGTATCCCGTCGGCTCGCGCTTGAAGCTGTGCGCGACCTCCGCGAACAAACCACGCAACTTATTGAAGAGCAAAAAACATGGTTCCTCGCACATCCTCCCCCAAAAGAAAACAAGAACGCTCCTCTTGATCTACCTCGTTAGCAGTACATCATTGGCAGGTTCTTCGTACAGGGAAATACAAGTTCCACCGACCTCAGTTTGTCTGCAGCGTTCTATCGAATTTTGTGCGGCAGCGGCAGTTCATTTACACGAACCCCAAACAGCACCTTCAAACAAACTCTCTCTCTTATAAAATTGTCTTGTTCGGAGTCATCTCCGTGCAAAGGACAAGCCCCTGAATCCACCGAAGCATCCCGGCCCTTCACCACTGCGCCAGTTTCTGCAGCTTTTCTCTTCGTCCGCGACTCCCTCGCTCTTCCCTGCACACGAGATTCATCAGCTTCCTCCCACGCCTGTAAAGCCTCGAGCTCCCAGAAAGCCTCGAGCCCCAAAATCATCAACCACCAAGCCCCTGGTGGCCGTCTTCGAAGAACAGTACCGGCAACTCCGGCCTCGGGCCCCCATCCCTCCACTCGATATCCGCTTTCGTCGCTTTACCTCCCTCAACACCACCATCCGCCTCCGCGAAGGCCGTCTCCACGTTCGTCTCTCAGACCTGCTTGAGTCCGCGCCGGAGTCCATTCATCAAGCGATTGCGCACATCCTCCTCGCTAAGCTCTATAAAAAACCAATCGCCCCAGCCCACGCCGACCGCTACCGCCGACACGTATCCTCCGAAACCATCTCCCGCCAGGCCGAGCATATTCGCCAGACTCGTGGCCGCAAGCGCCTGTCCACTCCACTCGGCCACCATTACGACCTAAATGAAGTCTTCGAGTCGCTTAATATCCGGTTCTTCCATGGACTCCTTGGACGCCCCACGCTTACCTGGTCTGCTCATCACGCCCGTCGAATGCTGGGCCACTATGATGCCGCCCACAACACCATCGTCGTTAGCCGGGTATTCGACCGCCCTGACACGCCACGTTGCGCCATCGAATATCTTTTGTACCACGAGATGCTCCATCTCAAACATCCCGTGCGCGTCAAAGCTGGTCGCCGTTGCGTACACTCGCGCGAATTTCAGGCCGAAGAGCGCCTCTTCCCAGAACTCGAAGCTGCCAAAACCTACCTAAAGCGCCTGTAAAGTCTTCCCTGTCAATCCAGACAATCGAAAATTTCACGCCCACGCCTCATGGCCGTGCTACGATTCCGCTACACAAAACACTGTAGCAATCTGAAGCACGTACCGGCCTTCCGATAATTCCTTCCAGAAACACGGGCCCAGTAATCCAGTTATCTTCTTCGTCGGACAAGTTCCAAATCACGAGAAAGAGCAGGTAGCCCAATGAATCTCTCGAAACGCGCAGCAGCCGAGTTTTTCGGTACCTTCTGGCTTGTCTTCGGTGGCTGCGGTAGCGCAGTTTTGGCCGCGGCATTCCCCAACCTGGGCATCGGCTTCGTCGGCGTAGCTCTCGCCTTCGGCCTCACTGTACTAACCATGGCCTTTGCCATCGGCCACATCTCCGGCTGCCATCTCAACCCCGCAGTCTCGATTGGCCTGGTCGTTGGCAAACGATTCGCTCCATCCGAACTGTTGCCTTATATCGTTGCGCAAGTCCTCGGAGCAATCGCTGGTTCGGGCGTTCTCTATCTCATCGCAAGCGGCAAGCCTGGCTTTTCCCTCGCAGCCGGGTTCGCATCAAATGGCTATGGAGATCACTCCCCCGGCGGCTACTCCCTCTTAGCCTGTTTTGTGGCCGAGGTAGTTCTCACAGCCTTCTTCCTTCTCGTTATCCTTGGCGCCACCGATGAGCGCGCACCAAAGGGATTTGCCCCTATCGCTATCGGCCTCTGTCTTACGTTGATTCACCTCATCAGCATCCCCGTCACCAACACGTCGGTCAATCCAGCTCGCAGCACCGGGCCGGCGATCTTCGTGGGCGGCTGGGCACTCAGTCAACTTTGGCTCTTCTGGGTTGCGCCAATCCTTGGGGCAGTTCTTGGAGGGCTGATCAGCACCGCTTTCTTCGCAGCCCCGCAGCCGCCGCTCCGTGAGGAAATGGCGCGCGACCGCGCTTGATTTGGCAACGTTACGGTTGATGGGTTCGTAGAGTCAGCGCCTCTACGAACTCACTTCAACCACAGGCGATACCACCACGCTTCCACGTCTCGTGGCCACCATCACGATCAACCCCACAACCACCGATCCCAGCGCAGCTACCTGAGCGTTGCTCATACCCCAGTAGAGCCGAGGATTCACACGCACAAACTCCACCAAGAACCGAGCAATCCCGCTCAGGAACAAATACAACCCGGTCAACCACCCAAGCGGCCTTGCCTTCTTGCCCAGCTGCCAAAGCAGCCATCCAAGCGCCATCGCAAACAGAAACTCATAGATCGGTGTAGGCTGCACCAGCGCATCTGGCGGAGTAGGAAGCACCAACGCATCCTTCGCCATATGCACGCCCCAGGGCAAGGTTGTGTTGATCCCGTAGTCGCCATCGCCCGAAGTCAGGCAGCCAATTCTCCCGACACCATATCCAATTGCTGCCGCCGGCGCCGCCAGATCCAACATCCGCACCGCAGCTTTCCCCGTGGTCAATCCGTCTGGCTTCGCCATGCTCCCCTGCCACATCAGCATTGCGATTCCTGCCAGCATTCCACCAAACCACGCAAAACCCGCCTGAAACCAGTGCAGAAAATCCATCGCCACAGCAAATGGCCGGTGCCAGCCTGGAGCAATAATCTGCCGATACGCCGCATAAAGATCGGCCGGGTTCTGCAGTTCATGCCAGGCCTTCGCACCCAGCACCCCGGCGATTACGACAAACGCCACAACATTCAGTGCATCGGCATCAACGCCATTCCGAACAAAATTCTTATGCAGCACCACGGTCGCTGCCACTGCAGCCAGCCACAGCAACAACCCAAACGTACCCAGGTGAATTGGGCCAATATCGATATAGGGAAACATAATCCTCGCTCCCTTAAAGTATAGCGGCCTTTGCCTCCGTCCCCTATTCGGGTTAGCCTATCCCTTATGTCCACAAGCACGCCCGTCTTTCCTCCCGCCTCAGGAATGGAGATTCTCTTCTCCAAACAGCAGATCGCCGACCGTACCCGCGAAATTGGAGCGCAGATCTCAGCCGACTACGAAGGCCAATCGATCGTTCTTATCGGCGTTCTTAAAGGCGCAGCAATCTTCCTGGCCGACCTCGCCCGAGCTATTCAGGTCGACAATACCTTTGATTTCGTTGCCGTATCCAGCTATGGCCGCGCTCGCGTCTCCTCCGGCGCCGTCAAGCTGATCAAGGACATCGATAATCCCATCGAAGGCAAGCACGTCATTATCGTCGAAGACATCCTCGACACTGGTCTTACGCTTAGCTACTTACGCGGCCTCATGTTGCAACACAAACCCGCATCTCTAAAGATCGCGACCTGCCTCGACAAACCGGAGCGTCGCCTCGTTCCAATCGAAGCTGACTACGTGGCCTTCAAGATTCCAAACCAGTTCGTCATTGGCTATGGCATGGATTATGCCGAGCGCTATCGTGGCGTTGACGACATTCGCATCTTCCCAGCTGAAGTTGCTGGACACTAATCGAGATTTTTATTTTCGTGGTGCGACCCTCTGTTTTAGCGGGGGGTTTCACTAAATTCTGGTGTTTTGTTGTGGTGTTTTCATGGTGAAGTTGTGGTGAATTGCGTGGTAAACGTGGTTCTCTAACACTCACTTTTGGACTCGCGAAAAATACGCCACATTTTTGAGATTTTTTTCGTTTTGCTTTCCGGCGGCAGAGTTACTAGACGACTCCACAAACTGTTAGGCCTTGAGGTCGAACTCTGCTGCCAACAACTCATAACTACGCAGTCGCTTCGCCTGGTCCCAGACGATCGTATTGACGATCAACTCGCCGATCCCCAGTTCCTCCGCCATCGACTCCAACTGCTCCCTTACCAGAGCTGGCGTTCCTACAAAATAACGCGGCCACTCCCCTTCTTCCTGCGGCATATCGCCTAGCAGGCGCAATTCACGCTCGGCGTCTTCAGGCGAAGCCACGGGCCGTCGATCTCCCTGCCGAATTCTCCTCTGCAGCAGGCGGACGCTCAAAGCAAGGAACTCTGCCTCTTCCTCCGTCTCCGCGCAGATCACTCCAACTGCCACTGTTGCTTCCGGTTCCTTCCTGTAGATGCTTTCGGAGAAACTTCGACGATAAGTCTCAATCGCCGCTCGCGTATTTACGGGGCTAAAGAAGTGGGCAAACGAGTATGGCAATCCAACCTCCACCGCCGCAGCCGAACTCCACATACTCGATCCCAGCATCCACACATCAGGTCCACCCGGCATCTCTGGCGAAACCCTGATTCCCGCGAACGGATGGCCCTGGGGAAAAGAGTGCCCCAGGAAGGCGAGTAGTTCGCTTACCTGCTCTGGAAAGTCATCCTGCATTCTCGTCTTGCGCTCTCGCTTAAGGGCCAGCGCCTCGATCGGTCCGCCCCCCGGTGCGCGGCCAATTCCGAGATCCACTCTGTCCGGATAGAGGGCATGCAGCATCCGAAAGCACTCCGCCACCTTGAGCGGCGTGTAGTGGGGCAACATAATCCCACCCGACCCAATTCGAATGCGCTTGGTCTCCGCACCGATCCGCGCCAGCATCACCTCCGGTGCCGTGCAAGCCAGCGTGTCCATCGCGTGGTGCTCCGACATCCAGAACCGCCGATACCCAAGCCTATCCACCAGCCGCGCCAGTTCAATCGAGTTCTCCAAAGCCTGCCCTGGAGAACTTCCCGCCGGAACTGGAGCCTGATCCAGTACTGAAAGTCGAAGTGCTTTTTTGACGCTGTCTTTGCTCACTCTCGTTTGATGTTGAAGCGCTCAAATCGAATCAAGCCCCGCTCCTATTTTCTCCTTTTCTTCGCTAAAATGTTAGCATCGAATCGCCCAGTGAATACTGGCGATGCCTAGCTGATGAATCTTCAACAAAAACTCGAGATCCTTGCCGACGCCGCCAAGTACGATGCCTCCTGCGCTCCCTCCGGAGCCAAGCGCAGCGGTAACGGCAAGGGCGTGGGTCACTCCGACGGTATGGGAATCTGTCACAGCTACACTCCGGACGGACGTTGCGTCTCTCTCCTCAAAATTCTCCTCACGAACTACTGCACATACGACTGTGTCTTTTGCGTCAACCGCGTTTCCTCAGACATTCGCCGGGCCCGCTTCACTCCGGAAGAGGTGGTGAAGCTTACGCTCGACTTTTACAAGCGTAATTACATCGAAGGCCTCTTCCTGTCATCCGGCATTATTCAATCGCCTGACTACACCATGGAGCAACTGATCCTGGTGGCAAAAACCCTCCGCACGGTTCAACACTTCGGCGGCTACATTCACCTGAAAGCAATCCCCGGTGCCAGTGAACTCCTCATTAAGCAGGCTGGCCTCTATGCCGACCGTCTCAGCGCCAACATCGAACTTCCCACTCAGCAGGATCTTGTCCAGCTTGCTCCCGAGAAAAAGTCCTCCATCATTGAATCCACGATGAACCAGATCGCGGTGCGGAAGGACGAGGCCGATGAGGACCGCCGCAAGATCCCGTCAACCCCAAAGTTCGCTGCTGCCGGGCAGTCTACCCAGATGGTCGTTGGGGCTACGCCTGCCACGGATCATGAGATCCTCACCACGGCGACTCATCTCTACGGCCAGTACAAACTTCGCCGTATCTATTACACGGGCTTTAGTCCGTACCCAGCCGCAGATGCCCGGCTCCCACTGAAACCCGCTCCGATGATGCGCGAACACCGTCTGTACCAATCAGACTGGCTGATGCGTTTTTATGGCTTTTCCGCTGCGGAACTCACAACACCCGAGTCGCCGGATCTCTCGCTCACGGAAGATCCTAAGACGACATGGGCAAAGTCTCATCCGGAGTTCTTCCCCATCGATGTCAACGCTGCACCTCGCGAAGCTCTTCTGCGCGTACCTGGCATTGGGTATCGCAACGTGGAACGCATTCTCAGCATCCGCAAGTACCATCAGCTTCTTCTGGATGATCTAAAAAAGCTGCACGTCCGAATCAAGAACGCTCTTCCTTACCTTATTACTGCCGACCACCTTCCACAGCAGCAACCCGCGGACGGCGAATCGCAACTCATCACACAGCTCGATCTGTTCGCCTCAGTAAGCGCACTGACCGGCTCGGTCTGATGAAACGAATCTCCCTCGAACCCGACTTCAACGCGTGGCGCGAGGCCGCACGCGAAGCCCTTCGCCTCGGCTACCGGCCCGAAGATCTCGACTTACAAGACTCAACCGTCCCTGTCACGCTGGATCTCACTCTCGAATCCTTCGACGCTCCGACGGGAGTTCCAATCCGCGATCCCCACACTTCAAAAGCATTTCTCGAGTCCGCTCACTACGCGGCCGTCCATCGCGATCCTCAACGTTGGAATCTTCTTTACCGCATCCTCTATCGCTTGCAGATGAATCGCAGCCTTCTCAAAGTTTCAGTCGATCCTGACATCTCCGAGCTGGAACGACTTGAGTCTCAGGTACGCCGCGACCTGCACAAGATGCATGCGTTCCTTCGCTTTCGCATGGTGCTCGAACCCGATGATCCAAACCCACGACCCATCGTTGTCGACGAGTCCTTCCCTGCTGAACCTGGTCCGCATCATCTTGTCCTCGCAACGCCTACGCCCTTCGGTCTCAACCACACCGAAATCCCACACTGCGACCCCGATCCCCACGCAATGCCTACGCCCTCTCAGCCCGATACCTGCGAGCATTTCATCGCCTGGTACCAGCCCGATCACCGCATTGTCCCATTCGCTGCGCCTTTCTTCGTCGAGCGCTTCGGCATCATGCGCTGGACCATCCTCACTCCGGACGCATCTGTCTCATGGGATCCGGTTACGAAGCAACTGGCCTTCGCTCCTGGTCTGCCCCGCGAGTCGGCTCCAGCAGAAGACGAGCTCGAGGATCTCTGGCGTTCCTACTATGCCAGCATCTACAACCCTGCGCGGCTGAATCCCGAGATGATGCGCAGCGAGATGCCTGTTCGCTACTGGAAGAACCTCCCCGAGGTTTCGCTCCTGCCCGATCTCATCACCAAATCCCAAAACCGAGTCTCGGATATGGTCACACGTCAACAAAAACAGCCCTCTGCCCAGCCCTTTGTCCCGGAGGACCACGCACTATCATCTCTTCGCGAAGCACTGCCCAAATGCAAGGGATGCGAGCTCTACCAGCACGCCACGCAGGTTGTTCCTGGAGCGGGAGCAGCACATGCAAAGCTTGTCCTCGTGGGCGAACAGCCGGGTGACCAGGAAGATCTTCAAGGCCAACCCTTCGTCGGCCCAGCAGGAAGAATCCTTGACCAGGTCATGGCTGAACTCAAGATCGATCGCTCTGAAGTTTATGTCACCAATGCGGTGAAGCACTTCAAATTCGTTCAGCGAGGCAAGTTTCGCCTCCATCAAAATCCACGTATGTCTGAGATCAACGCTTGCCGCCCGTGGCTCGTCGCCGAATTCGATGCCATCCGTCCTCACGTCGTGCTGTGTCTTGGAGCTTCGGCTTCCAAGTCCTTGCTAGGCGGTACTTTTGCCCTGATGCGTGATCACGGGAAGATACTTCAGACGCCATACGCGAATCAGGTTGTCGCTACGATCCATCCCAGTGCAGTATTAAGAGCCCGAGATAAAGAATCCGGCGAAAATCTCTATAACTTCCTCCGCGACGACATGGCACTTGCCTGGCGCACCGCCAAAAAACCAGCGCTAACCTCGGTATGATAGAAAGTAACCCGGCGCGATGACCTCCCCGATGCCGAAGGAGTATTTTTTGAACACGCTGTCCATCACCGATCCGCTTCCTCACGGCCCAGAGCAGTTCGACGCCGTAGCCTTCGCCAGCCACACTCTGTCTTCTCCTCAGAACCTCGCAGCCGTTCTCGACCACACCCTCCTGAAGCCCGACGCTACACGTACGCAGGTTCTCCAGCTCTGCAATGAGGCAGCCGAGCATCGCTTTGCATGCGCGATGATCAACCCTACGTGGGTCTCGCTTGCCGCAGCGGCACTGCAAGGCACAGGCATTCCTGTCGGCGTGGTGATCGGTTTCCCCTTGGGCGCGACCCTCGCGGCGTCCAAGCGTGAAGAGACGCTGCACATGCTCAAGCATGGCGCGCACGATATCGACATGGTCCTCAACGTCGGCCTGCTCAAGTCCGGCCAGTCCTCCGATTACGAGGCCATTCGCCAGGATATCCATGGCGTCGTTGAGGTCGCCCACACGGCGGGAGCCATCGTCAAGGTCATCCTCGAAACCTGTCTCCTCACCTTCGAGGAGAAGCTCCGTGCGTCTGAGCTAGCTCTCTCGGCTGGAGCCGACTTCCTTAAGACGAGCACGGGCTTTTCCACGGGCGGTGCTACCGCCGATGATATTGGGCTGCTTCGCGGAGTTGCTGGGACTCGGGCGGGCGTGAAGGCTTCGGGGGGTATTCGCTCGCTCGCCGACGCGACCACGATGCTACGCGCGGGGGCCTCTCGCATCGGAGCCAGCGCGAGCGTCAAAATCGTCAACGAGTTAGCTGGACACGCGGTCGAAGCTGCCTCGACGAATCCTGGCTATTAATTTTTCATATGGCGAGATTTAGGCGATCCCGGTTCTAACAAGGCTGAGGATCGACACGCAATAACTGCCAATGTTGCAGCAACGGCAGGATTCGTCCGTCTTGCCGTCTCAGGCACTCCCCAAACCCGACCTCACCCGGTAATATCAACGCAACGAAGAATGCCTTCCCCCACCAAACCGAGCGCTACTCCGCCGCCCACTGGCCCCGAAGGGCCCGCTCCCGAGCATCCTTACGAGGGTGACTACCGCCCGCCGACCCAGCAACTCTTTCACCCCCACGCAGCCGACCCAAAGATTCGCGTCGAGCCCTTGCAGGTTGAGTTCCTGCATAACCTCGCCGACGCCCTCAACACTACGCTGGACCTCAACACCCTGATGCACCGGGTCGCCGACCTTGTCCGCGCTGTAATCGACTACAAGATCTTCGCGATTCTCCTGATCAATGAGCGCGCCGCGGATCTTCGGATGCGCTTCCAGATCGGCCACTCCACCGAGGTCGAGCGAATGCGCATCAAGCTCGGCCGGGGAGTCTCCGGTCAGGCAGCGCTTCAACGCAAATCTCTCCTGATCGAAGATGTCACGACGCAGGAGAACTATATCGATGCGAACCCCAACGTCCGCTCCGAGCTGGCTGTTCCGCTCGTAGTCAAGAACAAGGTCATCGGCGTGCTCGATCTACAGTCGGAGACCGTCGGGTATTTCACGATGGAGAACCAGCGTCTCCTTGAGCTCGTCGCCTCCCGCATGGCCATCGCCATCGAGAATGCCCGGCTGTATACCCGCGTCTCGCGCCAGGCGCAGACGCTCGCTGTGCTCAACGATATCTCCCGCGAGATCACCAGCATTCTCGACCCCGACGATCTTCTTGAGCGCATCGGTCAGCTCCTCAAGCGCGTCATCGACTTCCACATGTTCACCATTCTTCTGTGGAACGACCGGACGCAGCTCTTTGAGCACCGCTTCTCCTCCCGTTTTGGCGAACGCGTCACCCGCGAACGCACTATCGCGCTCGGCGAAGGCCTCATCGGGACCTCCGCCCAACTCCGCGAACCTATCCTCGCGCCCGACGTCCGCAAAGACTCGCGATATGTCGAAGCAAACCCCGAAGTACGCTCGGAACTGGCGATTCCCCTTGTTTATAAGAGCGAAGTCATCGGCGTCCTTGACCTTGAGCACACCCGGGTCAACTACTACAACGAAGACCACCTGCGCACACTCTCAACGCTCGCTTCGCAGGTCGCGATCAGCATCGCCAATGCACGGCTTTATCAGCGCATCCACGAAGAGGAACAGCGCATGGAGCGCGACCTCGACATGGCTCGTCAGGTTCAACTTCGGCTCATGCCCTCACATCCGCCAAAGCTCGAGCGCGCCGAGATCGCATCCCGGTTCGTTGCCGCACGCTCCATCGGAGGTGACGTATTCGACTACCTCGACTACGGCTCGGGACGCATCGCTGTGGCCGTGGGAGACGTCAGCGGCAAAGCAGCACCAGCAGCACTGTACGCTGCCCTGGTCAGCGGAATTCTGCGCTCGCTTGCGCCACAACATCTTTCCCCTGCGGCCATGCTGACTGCCTTAAACGACCAGCTCCAGGAGCGTAAACTCGACTCCCAGTACGTGACGATGCTCATGGCTGTTTGGGATGACAACAACCAGACCGTCCAGATCGCTAACGCCGGCTCAGTCCAGCCGCTCTTCGTCGCAGCCAACTCCGACATCACGAAGCCACCCAGCGTCCGCACCATTCAAGCAGAAGGTTTTCCTCTCGGCCTCTTCCCCAACGCCCAGTACGAGGAGTTCACCCTATCGACGCGCCCTGGCGATCTCATCGTCTTTTTCTCTGACGGAATCGTCGACGCTATCAACGCTACGGGTGACATGTTCGGCGATGAGCGCCTCACCAAGCTTCTCGAATCCCAGCATCATCCCTCGGCGCAGTTTACGGTCGACACCGTTCTGCAAGCCGTCACAGACTTCCAGGCCGGAACCGCTCACTTCGACGACGAAACCATCGTCGTCCTGCGCGCCACCGAGCAAAAAACCTAAAGCCGATCAAAAAGTGTATACCCGTCACGAAGTGACCGCTCTCCGTGCGGGAGGCCCTTCCGGCAGGACACCAGCAGAAAACAGAAGAGGCCTGCCTCCGCGCAGACCTCTTTCGTTCACCTACTTCTTATAGATCTCAAGCGAAGCTGCTGTCGTCCCCGCCTCCAGATCCGTCATCACCACTGTCATCAAACGAAGCGTCATCACTCGACGTATCCGAGTCGAAGCTCGCATCATCCGTCGAGTCAGACCCGTCGGCCCCATACAACGAATCGCCATCCTTTGAGGAAGTATCCGAAGATGCGTGCGATCCGTAGTCACGGTCCTCCTGCTGCCCTAACGACCTCTCATCTGCAGAGACATCGTGACCTCCACGGTCATCGCCATAGTAGTTATTGACGACCTCCTCCGTAGGACGCTGCCCACTATCGAATCCTCCAAGCCCCTGACCGCCGCCATACCCTGCCTCGTGCCCGAATCCATGCATCAGCGACTCAACGCCTTCGAAGGCGAGTGCTCCTGCTGCTACTCCTGCCGCGGTCTGCATAGCCCCGCGCAAAAACCCTCCGCCTCCCATTCCCTGCGGCGCACCATACTGAGGAGGAACGCCGTATTGCGGAGGAGGCGCACCATAACTGCCTCCCACCGGAGCATAGGGCGGATACGCTTGTTGTGGCGGAGGAGGTGGCGGCACCGGTTCCTCATTCCTGCCTAACAAGCTGCCCAAAAAGCTCGTCGCGTGCTTCGGCTCTGGATGCTGTTGCATCTGCTCAATCTGCGCCTTCGCTTGCGTCAACTGCGCCTGGGCTTGTTCGAATGCATACTTCTGCACCAACACCGTCTGCGACAGAATGTAGAGCGCGTCGGGGTTTCTACCCAACCCCTGCTGCAACATCTGTTCCGCGTCTACATCCTTCTCTGCAAGCTGCGTCTTCTGAATACGGTCGATCAACCCGCCAATCATGTCTTGTTCCTGAGGAGTCATCTCTCGTCCTTTTCCGTTGGTCTTGCCCAAGCTACGTACAGTGCGCTTGCATTTAGCATGGCGCACTAAGAATCACCTTCAATGGACGTATGCCAGACGGCAACGTCGCCAAACAACCTACGCCTGAGCGCCTGGATACAGCCAAACTTCCCGACAAATGTAAGATGCCGCGCGCTCCCTTCAAGACAACTTACGCAGAATGCAAAACATTCGTTCACTAACTCAAACCGGATTGGCCTTACTCACTCACGATTCACCAGTTTCTAACACAAACCGCATAAAGTTCTCTCGGTAACTCAGCAAGAAAAACTAACGTCACGGAGAGACACATGTCCCACGTTTTCCCGAAGTTGAAACATTCCTGGCAACCACTCCTCAAAGGAGTCGTAATTCTTTCCCTGGGTGCATTGGCTGCAAGCCTCCCCGCCGCCGCACAGGAGCCCGAACTTGAAGCCGGTATCCACTTTTTTCCCGGCAACCTCGTCGTTAGCCGCAGCGTTTATGACAATAACGCCAACAACGTGAAGGTCGGAGCTCTCCTTCCACCAAACTGCGTCAACACCGTCGGCCCCTGCGTCGCTGCAACCAATAACGGCAAGTATCCTGAGGTCTTCAACAACGTCATCCCCGATGCCGCCTTTGGCGTCACCTCTAAGATCTTCCTCGACCAGATCACGCCGTGGGGTTTCCTTCTAGACAGTCTGGAAGTACCGAACAGCTCCCTGAGAAACATCCGCAGCGAGAGCAATCAGCTGGTAACGAGCTTTAGCTCCAAGTCCGAGATTGGGCTTCACCTCTCCACCGACGGCAAACTTCTCTCCTTTATGGGATACGTCTCTCCGATCGACGCCATCGACGTCTCAAACTCCAACACCCCTGGAGCTATCGATCCCACAAACCCCGTCGGCATCAGCGCCTATCGCGCCGTCGCCACAGTCAATCGCTCCGGCAAGTTCACCTTCACCGAGACCAACGCTTACAGCGGCAACAATGGGCGTTCTGCAATTTTCAACAATACCAACGGCGCGAACTTCTTCTATACCGCCGGAAACGCAGGTGACGGTGCTAATCCGCAACCTAATGGCGTTGTTCTTGGCGCGGGGGCACAGATCATCGATCCAGCCAACGCTCCTGAGAGCTTCCAGACACCAACAATCCCTACGCCTGTTGCCAGCTTCTCCGTTACCGAGCTCGGCGATAAGGCCGACAAGATCGGTAAAGACGACAACTTCCGCGGCATGACCATCTTTGATAACGTCCTCTACTACACCAAAGGCAGCGGCAGCAACGGCGTCAACACTGTGTACTTCGTTGACACTACGGGCACTGCTTGTCCAAAGGGAGTAGGTGTTCCGGCCACCGGAGCAACCCTTCCCATCTCTCCTCTGACCTATGACGCGTCTGCGCTTCAAACCTCAGGGCTGCCCAGCAACATGTGCATTCTCGCCGGGTTTCCGACCGCGCTGGCGAAGACAGCCAATCCAGTTGCAGCTCCCTTCGGCCTTTGGTTCGCAAATGCCAGCACCCTCTACGTTGCCGATGAAGGTGACGGTTTCACGGGGGACACCACACTCTACACCCATGCCGCCGCTCAGACCTCTGCCGGCATCCAGAAGTGGATCTTCAACACCTCCACCCAAACCTGGAACCTGGCTTACACGCTGCAGACCGGCCTTGAGCTCGGCGTTCCCTATACTGTCAATCGTTACCCCACTGGAAACAATCCTGCGACCAATCTTCCCTGGGCACCCGCAACCGACGGCGTTCGCAACATCACGGGCAGCGTCGACGGCTTCGGCAAGGTCACGATCTACGGCATTACTTCCACAGTCAGCGGTAATGGAGACACGGGCGCCGATCCTAACCGCCTCGTCGCCATCACCGACGATCTAACCAACACCGACACCACCAAGGCTGCAAAACAGAAGTTCACCGTCGTCCGCAAGGCTGACTTCGCGGAAGTTCTTCGCGGCGTATCCTTTGCCCCCGACACAAAATAACTGACACATTCCTACGCATGATCAGCTCGTGGCGGAGGTTTTTCTCTCCGCCGCGAGCTTTTGCCGCGACTCAGCCGGTGCCTCGTGCAACAAAGGGGTGGGCACGAACCTCAACTTCTTCGACATCCCCTAGAATGGTTTCATGTCGACGCAAACCATCCGCCCCGCTCGAACGCTTCAGGGCTCCCTCACGCTGCCCGGCGACAAATCCATCTCGCACCGATACGCCATGTTGGCCGGCATTGCGGAAGGCACCACCCGCCTCTCGAACTTCTCTACGGGCGCAGACCCACACTCCTCACTCGCCTGCATGGAAGCGCTCGGCGCAACCGTCGTTCACAAAGAAAACAGGACCATTGAAATAACCGGCACCGCTGGAAAATTTAAGCAGCCCGCGGCACCGCTCGACTGCGGCAACTCCGGTTCCACGATGCGCATGCTCGCGGGCTTGATCTCGCCTCACCCTCATACCTTCACTCTCATTGGCGACCACTCCCTCACCCTCCGTCCCATGGAGCGTATTCGCAAACCACTCGGTCAGATGGGCGCAAAGATCGATCTGGTGGATGGCCATGCTCCCGTCACCATCCACGGCAGCCCGCTGCACGCCATCGACTTCGACACCCCCATCCCGAGCGCGCAGGTTAAGACTGCAGTTCTCTTCGCTGGCCTCCAGGCTAACGGCACCACCACCCTCACCGAATCGATCCGTACACGCGACCACTCCGAACATGCCCTCCGAGCCTTCGGCGCGACGCTCAACCGCACAACTGCTGCTTCGGGCGATGTCGCAAAACTAAGTATCCCCGGCAATCAAACCCTGAGCGCAATTGACGCCACGATTCCCGGTGACATCTCCTCTGCGGCTTTCTTCCTCTGCGCCGCGCTCCTCTTCCCCGACTCCAACCTCATCCTCGACGGCGTCGGCATGAACCCCACGCGCGCCTCTCTGCTGGACGTCATCACTGCTCTTGGCGGCAAGATTAAAGTCCTCAACGTTGAGGAGTACCACGGTGAACTCATTGGCACCTTGCAGGTAAACGTCTCCCCTAACGGCCTCCGCGGTATGCACATCGATGGAGCTCTCGCCGCACAGATTATTGACGAGCTTCCGGTCCTCGCCGCCATCGCCCCCTACACCAGCGACGGCATCTCCATCCGCGACGCCAAGGAACTACGCGTCAAAGAGTCCGACCGCATCGCCCTGGTCGCAAAAAATCTCAAGGCCATGGGAGCGACGTTCACTGAACACGAAGACGGCATCGTCGTCCCCGGCAAGCAACAGCTCCATGGAGCCCAGATCGACTCCGGCTCCGACCACCGCATTGCGATGGCGTTTTCCATCGCAGCCCTTCGTGCAACCGGAGACACTGAAATCGACGGAGCTGAGTCCGCCGACATCAGCTTTCCCGAGTTCTTTACACATCTCAACGATCTCTCCCAACGTTGAGCCAACCACACCCCACAGAGGCACATGCAGACAACTCCCCTCGCCAACTCCCGCCCTATCCTTACAGGAGAGATCGCGCAGTTTGGCGGGGGCGAGCGCAGCATCGTCGCACTCTCTCGCT
>Ga0302226_10000740_pt1 | contig 26014 bp, 19 predicted proteins | sample II_Palsa_E3_3_FD_193524 | JGI IMG/M metagenome (GOLD analysis project Ga0302226, IMG submission 193524) | Peat permafrost microbial communities from Stordalen Mire near Abisko, Sweden - II_Palsa_E3_3 | ecosystem: Environmental > Terrestrial > Soil > Palsa > Peat permafrost | place: Sweden...
AGTCGCCGGCCAGATCGAAGGTCACACGATTTGCGCGTTTGGCGAGGCAGCAGCGTGGCCGGTGCAGGGCTTCCTGGCGCGTTACTGGGACGAATTTGAATACTACGTGCAGCATGGTCGGTCGATGACCGAAGACCGGCTTGCCGAAGCTAACCGTGGAGTCGCTGCATGAGTGCGCAGCCTGTCAACAAAGTGGCCCCGGACCTGCTGAATATCGAGGTCGATGGCAAGCCTACGCAGATCCGCAAGGGCGCGATGATCATCGAAGCGGCCGATGCGCTGGGCGTCGCGATTCCGCGTTTTTGCTATCACCGCAAACTTCCGATCGCCGCGAACTGCCGCATGTGTCTGGTCGACGTGGAGATGGGCGGCAAGCTGATGCCCAAGCCGCAGCCGGCCTGTGCCACGCCGGTTGCGGAAGGCATGAAGGTGACCACGCGTTCGGACAAGGCGCTGAAATTCCAGCGCGACGTGATGGAGTTTCTGCTGATCAACCATCCGCTCGATTGCCCGATCTGCGATCAGGGCGGCGAGTGCGAGTTGCAGGACGTTGCGCTCGGTTACGGTCGCAGCGTGTCGCGCTACAACGAGCGCAAGCGGGTCGTCGCGGACGAGAACATCGGTCCGTTGGTTGCCACTGAGATGACCCGCTGCATCCAGTGCACCCGCTGCGTGCGTTTCACCAGCGAGATTGCCGGCACCTACGAACTCGGCGGCATGGGCCGCGGCGAGAATCTGCAGATCGGTACCTATATCGGCAAGACGATCGGGACGGAGCTGTCGGGCAATATCGTCGACGTCTGCCCGGTCGGCGCGCTGACCAACAAGCCGTTCCAGTTCCAGGCCCGTGCCTGGGAGCTGATTGCCAAACCGTCGATCGGTTACCACGATGCGCTGGGTTCCAACCTGTGGCTGCACACGCGCCGTGGTGAAGTGCTGCGCACGGTGCCGCGCGACAACGAAGCGATCAACGAATGCTGGTTGTCCGATCGCGATCGTTACAGCCATCAAGGCCTGTACGCCGCCGATCGCCTGAGTGCGCCGGAAGTCAAGCGCAATGGCCAGTGGCAGGTCACGACCTGGGAAGATGCACTGCAGTTTGCCGGTGAGGCACTGAAGAAGTCGCCGGGCAACGAACTGGGCGTGCTGGTGCATCCCGCCACTTCGAATGAGGAAGCTGACCTGCTGATGCGGCTCGCCCGCGGGCTGGGCAGCGCGCACATCGATCATCGTCTGCGTCAGCTCGACTTTGCCGACAACGCCGTGGCGCAGGCGTTTGCGTTGCCGGTGGCCGAAGTCGATCAGGTCAGGGCCGCGCTGCTGGTCGGCTCCGACCTGCGTCACGAGATGCCGCTGCTGAACCATCGCCTGCATCAGGCGGTGAAGAAGGGCGCCAAGGTCTACACCGTCAATCCGGTGCATTTCGATTTCAATTACAAGCTGGCGGGTGAGGCGATCGTCGCACCACAGGCACTCGTCGACGCGCTGCTGGCGCTGGCGAAGGCAGCCGTGGCAGACGGTGCCGATGCACCCGCTGCACTCGTCGATGCCATCAACGGTGCGCAAAGCGACCAGGGTGATAACGACGCGATTGCTGCGTTGAAGTCAGGCAAGGCTGTCGTGGTACTCGGCGAGGCCGCGGTGACTCATCCGCAAGCTTCGTGGTTGCGCGCGATTGCCCATTTCGTCGCCAAGGCCACGGGTGCCGGTTACAACGAATTGCCGGTCGGCGCCAACGCCGTGGGTCTGGCCGGGCTTGGCGTAGTGCCGGGCAATGGTGGGCTGGACGCGCAGGCGATGCTGACGCAGTCGCGCAAGGGTTATGTGTTGTACGGCGTCGAGCCGCCGCACGATTTCGCCGATGGCACCGCCGCATTGAAAGCGTTGCGCGCTGCCGACCAGGTCGTCGCGTTTAGCGCCTACGCGAGCCCGGCGTTGCGTGAAGTGGCCAACGTGCTGCTGCCGATCGCACTGCTGCCGGAAATCGATGCCACGTTGGTCAACGTCGATGGCCTGGCGCAGGGTGCGACTGCCGGTGCGAAGGCGCCCGGTCAGGCACGCCCGGGCTGGCGCGTGTTGCGTGCGCTGGGTGGCGCATTGCAACTGGCCGGCTTTGAATTCGATGACCTCGCCGGCTTGCGCGACGGCATCAACAAACATGCGGTGCCACTGCGCAACGGTCTGGCTACGCGTGCGCCTGTCAGCGGTCTGACCCGACTGGCCACCTGGCCGATCTATCGCGGCGACGCCGTGCTGCGTCGTGCCACGGCATTGAATGCGCATCCGCTGAACCGTGCGCCGGCGGTCCGCCTCAACGCTGATGAGGCGAAGCGGCTGGGCCTGCCCGAGAACGGCGAGGTGCGCATCGGCGACGTGCTGTTGCCGCTGGTGATCGATCGGTCCGTGCCGGATGGCACAGCATGGATCGAAGCTGCCCAGGATCTCACCGCCACGCTGCCGCCGTATGGCGCGGCCATCAACTTGAGCAAGGCATAAGCATCATGGTTGATCAACTTATCCATCAGCTCTTGATTCCGTTCCTCTACATCGTGGCGATCGTGTTGCCACTGATCATCGCCGTGGCGATGTTCGTGTACTGGGAGCGCAAGGTCATCGGCTGGATGCATGTGCGCCTGGGGCCGAACAAGATCGGTCCGTTCGGTTTGCTGCAGGCGTTCGCGGACGTGGTCAAGCTGCTGATCAAGGAAGTGATCCTTCCGACCAATGCGAACAAGTTTCTGTACTACCTGGCACCGTTGCTGGCACTGATCCCGGCGCTGGCGGCATGGGCGGTGGTTCCGTTCAGCAGCAAGATGGTGCTTTCGAACGCGAATGCGGGCGTGCTGTATCTGCTGGCGATGACGTCGCTGGGCGTGTACGGCATCATTCTCGCCGGCTGGGCGTCCAACTCGCGTTACGCGCTGCTCGGTGCGATGCGTTCGGCCGCGCAGGTGATCTCCTATGAGCTGGCGATGGGTCTGTGCCTGGTCTGCGTGCTGGTGCTTGCCGGCAGCTTGAACCTCACCGACATCGTCAATGCGCAGGCTGGCCACAAGGGTCTGTTCAACTGGTATTGGCTGCCGCTGCTGCCGGTGTTCGTGATCTATTTCATCTCCGGCGTGGCCGAGACGAATCGCGCGCCGTTCGACGTGGCCGAGGGCGAGTCGGAAATCGTCGCCGGTTTCCACGTGGAATATTCCGGCTCGGCGTTCGCGATCTTCTTCCTGGCCGAATACGCCAACATGATCCTGATCAGCTTCCTGGCCTCGATCCTGTTCATGGGTGGCTGGCTCAGCCCGCTGCAGGGTGTGATCACCGCCGACGTGTCGCCGTGGGTCAACTGGATCTGGACGGGCGGTTTCATCTGGCTGTTCATCAAGGCGTTCCTGTTTGCCTTCATGTTCCTGTGGTTTCGCGCCACCTTTCCGCGCTATCGCTATGACCAGATCATGCGGCTCGGCTGGAAGGTGCTTATCCCGATCGCCATCGTCTGGGTGCTGGTCGCTGGCTGCATGAAGTACTACGGCTGGGTCGGCGTGGGCATGGGGGCATAAAGAATCCAATGAATCGCATATCCGCTTATTTCAAGAGTCTGCTGCTGATCGAGCTGTTCCAGGGCATGGGACTGACGATGGGCTACATGTTCAAGCCGAAGTACACCGTGCGCTATCCAATGGAGCACATCCCCAAGTCGAACCGTTTCCGCGGTCTGCACGCGCTGCGCCGCTATGCGAACGGCGAAGAGCGTTGCATCGCCTGCAAGCTGTGCGAGGCGGTCTGCCCGGCACTGGCGATCACGATCGATTCGGCTCCGCGCGAAAGCGACGGTCAGCGCCGTACCACGCGCTACGATATCGATCTGTTCAAGTGCATCTTCTGCGGCTTCTGCGAAGAGAGCTGCCCGGTCGATTCAATCGTCGAGACCAGCATCCACGAATACCACTTCGAGCATCGCGGCGAAAATATCGTGAACAAGACGAAGTTGCTCGCCATCGGTGATCGCTTCGAGCAGCAGATCGCGGCCGATCGTGCACAAGACGCCGCGTACCGCTGAGGCCGAGATGAATCCCCAACTGTTCCAACTCATCTGCTTCTACGCTTTCAGCTTCGTCACCGTGGCCGCCGCGCTGTCGGTGATCACCTTGCGCAACACCGTGCACGCGGTGCTGGCGCTGGTGCTCACGTTCTTCAGCACGGCCTGCCTGTGGATGCTCGCCGAAGCGGAATTCCTGGCGCTGGCGCTGATCGTGGTCTATGTCGGCGCGGTGATGGTGCTGTTCCTGTTCGTGGTGATGATGCTCGACATCGACCAGGAAAAAATGCGCGAGGGCTTCGTGAAGTTTCTGCCGGTCGGCTTGATCGTGGCCTTGGCCATGCTGGTGGAGATGCTCGGGCTGATCGGCGTGCGGGCTATGCATGTGCAGATCATGGGCGCCAATCCGGCGACCGTCGCCGGCTTGTCCAACACCGCCTGGCTCGGCCGTGCGCTGTATACGCAATACCTGCTGCCGTTCGAGATTGCCGCGCTGATCCTTACTGTGGGTGTGGTGGCGGCGGTGGCGCTGACCTTGCGTCAACGTAGCGATATGCGCCACGAGTCGGCCAGTCAACAGGTTGCCGTCAATCCGCGTGATCGCGTCCGTATCGTGAAGATGGCCGCCGAGCGTCCCGCAGGGGAATCGCCGGTCCCGCCGCAGGAGTCCAAACCATGATCACGCTCTCGCACTATATCGTGCTCGGCGCGGTGCTGTTCTGCATCGCCGTCGCCGGCCTGTTCATCAATCGCAAGAACGTCATCGTGCTGTTGATGTCGATCGAGCTGATGCTGCTGGCGGTGAACACGAACTTCGTGGCGTTCTCGCGTTTTCTCGGCGACGTCTCGGGGCAGGTATTCGTGTTCTTCATTCTTACCGTGGCCGCGGCGGAAGCCGCCATCGGCCTGGCGATCCTGGTGCTGCTGTTCCGCAATCGCAGCACCATCAATATCGCCGACATCGACAGCATGAAGGGTTGAACCGATGCAGCTTTCAACATCCATTCTGCTGATCATCGCACTGGCCCCGCTGATTGGGTGCGTGCTGGCGGGTTTCCTCGGCCGGTTCCTCGGTCGGGCCGGCTCGCACACGGTCACCATCCTCGGCGTCGCGCTTTCCTGCGCGCTGTCGTTCTATGTGCTTTACCAGCTCACCCTTGGTGGTGCGGCCGAGTACAACCAGAACATCTACACCTGGTTCCAGATCGGCCACTTCAACGCCAGCGTCGGCTTCATGGTCGATCGGCTGACCGCGATGATGCTGGTCGTAGTGAGCTTCGTGTCGCTGCTCGTGCATGTCTACACTATCGGCTACATGGCCGACGATGACGGCTATCAGCGCTTCTTCAGCTACATCTCGCTGTTCACGTTCTCGATGTTCATGCTGGTCATGAGCAACAACTTCGTGCAGCTGTTCTTCGGCTGGGAAGCGGTGGGCCTGGTGTCGTACCTGCTGATCGGCTTCTGGTACAAGCGACCGACGGCGATCTTCGCGAACCTGAAGGCTTTCCTGGTCAACCGCGTGGGCGATTTCGGCTTCCTGCTTGGTATTGCCGCGATCCTGTATTTCCTGGGCACGTTCGATTACGCCACAGCGTTCGGCGCGGCCCCCAGCCTCGTGGGCAAGACACTGCAGATCACGGCGAGCACGCATTGGGATGCCGCCACGGTGATCTGCATCCTGCTGTTCATCGGTGCGATGGGCAAGTCGGCGCAGGTACCGCTGCATGTGTGGCTGCCCGACTCGATGGAAGGCCCGACGCCGATCTCCGCACTGATCCACGCGGCCACGATGGTGACCGCCGGCATCTTCATGGTGGCGCGGATGTCGCCGCTGTTCGAGCTGTCCGAGGGCGCACTCAGCTTCGTGCTGGTGATCGGTGCCACCACGGCGCTGTTCACCGGCTTGATCGGTATCGTGCAGAACGACATCAAGAGGGTGATCGCGTATTCGACGCTGTCGCAGCTCGGCTACATGACGGTGGCGCTGGGCGTATCCGCATATAGCGGCGCCGTGTATCACCTGATGACCCACGCGTTCTTCAAGGCGTTGCTGTTCCTTGGTGCCGGTTCGGTGATCATCGCGATGCATCATGAGCAGGACATGCGCTATATGGGCGGCCTGCGTAAATACATGCCGATCACCTGGATCACGATGTGGATCGGTTCGCTGGCGCTGTGTGGCGTGCCGTTCTTCGCCGGCTTTTACTCGAAGGATTCGATCATCGAGGCCGTCGGCCTCTCGCATCGCTGGGGTTCGAGCTACGCGTATTTCTGCGTGATGGCCGGCGCGCTGGTGACGGGTTTGTACACGTTCCGCCAGATGTACCTGACGTTCCATGGCAAGGAGCGCTTCACGGTCCTCGAGCACCACGAACACGTGCATCACGACGAGCATCATGACGATCATGGCCACCATGAACCGGGCGTGCTGGATCATGCGCCGAAGGAATCGCCGTGGGTGGTGACGCTGCCGCTGATACTGCTGGCGATTCCATCGCTGCTGATCGGCTATGTCACGGTGGGGCCGATGCTGTTCGGCAACTGGTTCGGCAGCGCGATCCATGTCAACGAAGCGAACAACGTGCTGGCTGAACTGGGGCACGAATTCGAGGGTTCGCTGGCGATGGCTTTGAAGGGGTTCTGGCAGTTGCCGTTTGGACTGGTGGCCCTCGCTTTCGTGATTACCACGTACATCTACCTGTTCAATCCTGCAATGGCCGGCAAGATCAAGTCCGCGCTGAAGCCGTTGTGGACGGTGCTCGACCGCAAGTACTGGGTCGACGATGTCTACTTCGCGGTGTTCGCCCGTGGCGGCGTCAAGCTCGGCCGACTGTTCTGGAAGGCGGGTGACACGGCGATCATCGACGACACGATGGTCAATGGTTCGGTGAGCGTGATTCACCGCATTGCCGCCACCATGCGTCGCCTGCAATCGGGTTATCTCTATCACTACGCGTTCGCGATGATTCTCGGCCTGATCCTGCTGCTCGGCGGATATTGGCTGGTTAATTCCGGGCTGGTTGGCTCCGGGCTGGTCGGTTCCGGTCTCGTCGGGCAATAAGGGAAGCAAGCACACATGTTCAATCACTTGCTAAGCCTGCTGATTTGGCTCCCCGTCGCCGGCGCCATTCCGGTGCTGCTGGCCGGCTCCAGCCGGCCCAACCTGGCGCGCTGGCTGTCACTGCTGGTGGCCGTGCTGACCTTCGTGCTCAGCCTGTTTCTACTGGTGCAGTACCACCCCGATGCAGGCGGCATGCAGCTCAACGAAAGCTATCTGTGGATCGCCTCGTGGGGTGTCCACTACAGCCTGGCGGTCGACGGCATCTCGGTGGCGTTGATCCTGATGACGACGTTCGTCGGCATCCTGGTGATCGCTGGCGCGTGGCAGGTCATCCAGGATCGGCCGCACCAGTACATGGCCGCGATGCTGATACTGGAAGGTCTGCTGATCGGCGTGTTCTGCGCAACTGACGCGCTGCTTTTCTATGCGTTGTTCGAGGCGATCCTGATTCCGATGTTCATCCTGATCGGCATCTGGGGTGGCCCGCGTCGGGTGTATGCGACGCTGAAGTTCTTCATCTACACGTTCTTTGGCTCGGTCTTCATGCTGATCGCGCTGCTCTACCTGTATCAGCAGGCAGGCACGTTCGACATGGCTACGCTGGCGGCACTGCCGCTGACGATGAAGGAGCAGACCTGGATCTTCTTCGCGTTCCTGATCGCGTTTGCGATCAAGGTGCCGATGGTGCCGGTGCACACTTGGTTGCCGGATGCCCACGTGGAGGCGCCGACCGGCGGTTCGGTGGTGCTGGCGGCGGTGATGCTGAAAGTCGGCACATACGGCTTCCTGCGCTTCATCCTGCCGATCACGCCGGACGCCGGCGCGCACTACGCCTGGCTGGTCATCACGCTGAGCCTGATCGCCGTCGTCTACATCGGCTATGTCGCGCTGGTGCAGGAGGACATGAAGAAGCTGGTGGCGTATTCGTCGGTGGCCCATATGGGCTTCGTCACGCTGGGCATCTTCATCGCGTTCATGCTGGTGCGCGAGCAGGGCCAGACCGACATGGCGGTGCTGGGCATGCAGGGCGCGATGGTGCAGATGATTTCGCACGGTTTTGTTTCGGGCGCGATGTTTACCTGCATCGGCGTGCTGTATGACCGCCTGCACACACGCCAGATCAAGGATTACGGTGGCGTGATCAACGTGATGCCGTGGTTCGGTTTCTTCTATGTCGTGTTTGCCATGGCCAATTGCGGCCTGCCGGGCACCAGCGGGTTTGTCGGCGAGTTCATGGTGATCGTGGCCAGCTTCAGTGCGAACCCGTGGATCGCCCTGTTCGCCGCGTTCACGCTGATCATCGGCGCGGCGTACACGCTGTGGCTGGTCAAGCGCGTGTTGTGGGGTGACATCACCAACCCGCACGTGGCCGAGATGAAGGAAATCAACGGTCGCGAGACCTTCGTGCTGGCGGCGTTCGCCGCGGCGGTACTCGCGCTCGGCGTCTGGCCGCAGCCGCTGGTTCACCTGATGGGCACTTCGGTGTCGCACCTGGTGCAGCAGCTCGCCATCCACAAGATTTGATCGGGATCCAACATGCCCACCCTGAATGACATCCTGATCCTGCTCCCAGAGTTCTATCTGGTGGCGGCGGCGTGCCTGCTGTTGTTGCTGGACGCCTTCATGAAGCCCGAGCAGCGCCCGATGCTGCACTGGCTTGCGATCGCCGTGCTGGTGGTGACGATCTACCTGGTGATTGCCGGTCAGCCGGCGCACTCCGTGACGGCGTTCGGCGGCATGTTCGTGCGCGATCAGGTAGCGGAGATCCTCAAGGTCTTCGCGCTCGGCACTACCGCGATGGTATGTGTCTATGCGCGACCATATCTGATCGATCGCAAACTGTTCATTGGCGAGTTTTACACGCTGCTGATCTTTGCCGTGCTCGGCGTGATGCTGCTGGTTTCGGCGGGCAACTTCGTCACCCTGTATCTGGGGCTGGAATTGCTGTCACTGTCCTCGTATGCGCTGGTCGCGTTGAATCGCGATTCGAAATTGCCATCCGAGGCGGCGATCAAGTATTTCGTGCTGGGCGCGCTGGCCTCGGGCATGCTGCTGTACGGCATGTCGATGGTTTACGGCGCCTCTGGCATGGGTGGCACACCGAGTCTGGATCTGGCGCAACTGCACCACGTCATGGCGTACACCACGGCGCCGAACCTGCTGCTGTTCGGGCTGATCTTCATGATCGTCGGCATCGGCTTCAAGCTCGGTGCCGCGCCGTTCCACATGTGGATTCCGGACGTCTATCAGGGTGCACCGACCCCGGTCACCACGTTCATTGCGTCAGGCTCGAAACTGGCTGCGTTCGGCATGGCTTACCGCTTGCTCAGTTCGGGCATGGGTGATCTGTCGGCGCATTGGCAATTGATGTTGGCGGTGCTGGCGGTGCTGTCGCTGGCGATAGGTAACCTGGTTGCGATCGTACAGACCAACCTCAAGCGCATGCTGGCCTATTCGACCATCTCGCACATGGGTTATCTGCTGCTGGGTCTGGCCGCTGCCGGCCCCGAGGGTTATGCCGCAGCCATGTTCTACGCGATCAGCTACGCGGTGATGAGCGTGGCTGCATTCGGTGTGATCCTGGCGCTGGCGCGCGCAGGTTTTGAATGCGAGGAAATCACCGACCTGAAGGGGCTCAATCAGAAGTCGCCGTGGATGGCGTTCCTGATGCTGCTGGCGATGTTCTCGCTGGCCGGCGTGCCGCCGCTGTTCGGCTTCTGGGCCAAGGTGCTGGTGCTGGAAGCGGCAATCCATGCACACATGATGTGGCTGGCCATCGTCGGTATCGTATTTGCAATCATCGGCCTGTATTACTACTTGTATGTGATCAAGGTGATGTACTTCGACAAGCCGGCCGAAGGCAGCGTGCTGCAGTCGAAGCCCGATGTGCCGCTGCGCGTGGTGCTTTCGCTGAATGCACTGTCGCTGCTGGCGCTGGGTTTGTACTGGGGTCCGTTGCTTGGTTGGTGCCGGCGCGCGTTTGATCTTTGATGTCTTGTATACGGCCGTGTTGATATCACTGCGGTAGTGATTTGTTATTGAATAGTTGACGTTGAGGCTTGCAAGAAACTGGCCACCCCGTTAGACTCTTCGGACTCTGATGCGGGGTGGAGCAGTCTGGCAGCTCGTCGGGCTCATAACCCGAAGGTCGCAGGTTCGAATCCTGCCCCCGCTACCAGATCTTTCTTGGTGCAAGAAAGCCTCCTCGTGAGGCTTTTTTGTTGGGCGCACGGATGCGTCGCGAGTGGTTGCCCCGGCAATCCCGCGTTGGAAGGAGCTACACGAGGAGGTACATCGGCGAGATAAGGAAATGGGCCGTTGGAGCCCATTTTTTGTTTCTGCCGCTCGGATAAAGAGTGGTCTGGGAGAACGAGCCCATGGATATAAACGCACTGACACAACGCTTCAGCGGGGTCCTGGCCGATTTGGGCCTCGAATGCCTTGGCGTGGAGTTCACCCCGTCGCACGGGCAGAGTACCCTGCGGGTTTACCTGGACTTGCTTGATAAGGACGGGCTCGACAAGAGCGGGTCCGGCGAGGACGGTCTACGTCGCGAGGTCGGCGTCGAGGATTGCGAAACGGCCAGCCGTGAGTTGTCCGCGCTGCTCGACGTCGAGGATCCGATTCCCGGCCACTACGTGCTGGAAGTTTCCTCGCCCGGCCTCGATCGACCGCTGTTCACCGCCGCGCATTTCGCGAAGGTCAGTGGGCAGGAAGTGAAAGTGCTGCTGACTGCGCCGCTGGAAGGGCGTCGTCGCTTGCGCGGCAAGATAGTAGCGGTGGAAGGCGAGCGGATCACGCTGGAAGCGGAAGGCAAGACATTCGAATTCGAGCACGCGTTGGTGGAAAGTGCGCGTGTGGTGCCGGACTGGGTTGCACTGGGCTATGCCCCGCAGCCCAAGCGCGGTGGCAAGACAGCGGCCCCCAAGGCCACGAAATAAATCAATCTAGAGCGATAGGACGTCACTGGCGTCTATGGAGTTGCTGCAATGAGCAAAGAGCTTTTGCTGGTCGTTGATGCGGTCGCCAATGAAAAGGGCGTGCCGCGCGAAGTCATTTTCGAGGCGATGGAAGCCGCGCTGGCTTCGGCTGCGAAAAAGCGCTACCCGGAAGAGGAGCCCGATATTCGCGTATCGATCAACCAGGATACCGGCGAGTACGAGACGTTCCGTCGCTGGGAAGTGATTGCCGATGATGGCGAGATGGAATCGCCGTCCTACCAGCTGCGCCTGATGGATGCGCTGGATGAGCGCGCCGACGCCGAAGTGGGCGAATACATCGAGCAGCAAGTCGAGAACGCCGAATTCGGGCGCATTGCCGCGCAGGCCGCCAAACAGGTGATCGTGCAGCGCGTGCGCGAGGCCGAACGCCAGCAGGTGGTCGATGCGTTCGCTGATCGCGTCGGCGAGCTGGTGACCGGCATCGTCAAGCGCGTCGAGCGCGGCAACATCTACCTCGATCTGGGCAGCAACGCCGAGGCGTTCATTCCGCGCGACAAGACGATTCCTCGCGAATCGGCCCGCGTCGGCGATCGCGTTCGCGGCTATCTCTACGAAGTGAAGTCCGAAGCGCGCGGTCCGCAGCTGTTCGTGTCACGCGCCGCCCCGGAATTCATGATCGAGCTGTTCAAGCTCGAGGTGCCGGAAGTCGGCCAGGGCCTGGTCGAGATCAAGGGCTGTGCCCGCGATCCGGGCGACCGCGCGAAGATCGCCGTGCTAGCCCACGACAGCCGCACTGATCCGATCGGCGCCTGCATCGGCATGCGTGGTTCGCGCGTGCAGGCGGTCTCCAATGACCTGAACGGCGAGCGCGTCGACATCATCCTGTGGCACGAAAACCAGGCGCAGTTCGTCATCAATGCGATGGCGCCGGCAGAAGTGCAGTCCATCATCATGGACGAGGAAAAGCATTCGATGGATATCGCGGTGGCCGAGGACAAGCTGTCCCAGGCTATCGGCCGCGGTGGCCAGAACGTGCGTCTGGCGAGCAAGCTCACCGGCTGGCAGCTTAATGTGATGACCCAGGATCAGGTCACCGCCAAGAGTGAGTCCGAGCAGGAGGCCGCGCGCCAGCTGTTCATGGAAAAACTCGAGGTGGATCAAGAGATTGCCGTTATCCTGGTGCAGGAAGGCTTCTCCAGCGTCGAGGAAATTGCCTATGTGCCCAGCGCCGAGCTGCTGGCGGTGGAGGGTTTCGACGAAGATATCGTCGAGGAGCTCCGCGCCCGTGCCCGCGACGCGCTGTTGACCGAGGCACTGGCCGTGGAGGAGGGCGTCGACGAACATCAGCCGTCCGACGAGCTGCTGGCGCTGGACGGCATGGACGAAGCGACAGCCTATGCACTGGCTGCCCGCGAAGTAAGCACGGTCGATGATCTGGCGGATCTGGCGGTGGATGACCTGATCGACATCGAAGGCATGAATGAAGAACGCGCTGCAGCGCTGATCATGGCCGCGCGTGCGCCGATGATTGAGCGACTGGAGAAAGGCGGCTAACCGCGGGCGGCGGCACCCTGGATGGGTGCACCGAGGAAGGCTCCCAGGAGCCTTTCACCACGGATGGAGGTGGCGGCGCAGATAATGCCGCACAGACGATAAGCGCGGGAACGGCGGAGCAACAACACGATGTCGGACGTCACAATCAAACAACTAGCCCAGGTACTGGGTATGCCGGTCGACAAGCTGCTGACGCAGCTTGGCGAGGCGGGCATGAAATTCTCCGACCAGGAGCAAATCATCAGCAGCACCGAAAAGGTGAAGCTGCTTGGATTCCTGCGTCGCACGCACGGCAAGAATGAAGCCGTTGCGGAGGCCGATGACAGCGCGCCACGCCAGATCACGCTCAAGCGGCGTACGGTCGGCGAGCTGAAAGTGGCCACGCCGGGTGCCCGTGGCACGGCGGGTTCGGCCAAGACGGTCAATGTCGAGGTGCGCGCCAAGCGCACCTACGTCAAGCGCAGCGTGATCGCCGAGGAAGCCAGCGTCGACGTCGAGCGCGAAGATGCCGTGCGCAAGCTGCAGGCATCCCAGCAGCAGCGTGAGCAGGAAGAACAGGAACAGCTCGAAGCCGAGCAGCGCCGTCATGAGGAAGCGCAGCAGCGCGCCCTGGATGAGCAGCAGCGGCAGCACGAAAAGGCACAGCGTCAGGCCGCTGCCGCGGCAGCCGAACAGGTCGTCACCGACAGCGTCGAGCCCGAGGCAGCGCCGGAGCCGGCGGCCAGTGTCGCAGCGCCGGATATGGTCGATGACCCGCAAGCCGTCCAGCGGATGGATCAGCGCGACCTGGGCATGATCCTGCCGCGCATCCATGAGCCACGCAAACGCGAAAAGCTGGTGAAGCCGGTACCCGTGCCGGCGCCCGCGCCCGTTGCGGTGTTGGCGCCCTTGGCACCGGTGGTTCGTCCGGCTGCAGCCAACGGTGCGGCCGCCGCGGCACCGTCGACCGACGCCAATCGCAACAAACCCAAGCATGCCCGCGAGCGCAATGAAACGCCTGGCAGTGGCAAGGAAGAGCGCGACGGCGGCAAGCGTTTTGCCGGCGGCCAGATGCATCTGAGCGAGGCCGACCGGGCCCGCCGCTCCTCCTCCAGCAACAAGCGTGGCAAGCCCAGCCGCAGTGGCGGCCGTGAGCTGTCGCGCGGCAACAGCAATGCCCCGTCGGGCCCGCATGGATTCTCGCGGCCGACGGCGCCGGTCGTGCGCGAAGTCGTCGTGGGTGACACCAATATCGTCGCCGAGCTGGCACAGAAGATGGCGGTCAAGGGTTCCGAAGTGGTCAAGGCGCTGTTCAAGATGGGCGTGATGGCGACCATCAACCAGAGCATCGACCATGACACGGCCGTGCTGGTCGTGGAGGAGCTCGGCCATACGCCGGTTGCCGATAGCCAGAACAATGCCGAAGAGACATTGGCTGCACATACCCAGAACGTCGAACTGGAAGGCGAGAAGACCACGCGTCCGCCGGTAGTGACGATCATGGGTCACGTCGATCACGGCAAGACCTCGCTGCTCGACTACATCCGCACCACCAAGGTCGCTTCCGGCGAAGCCGGCGGCATCACCCAGCACATCGGCGCGTATCACGTGCAGACGTCGCGTGGCGTGATCACGTTCCTGGATACTCCGGGCCATGCCGCCTTTACGTCGATGCGAGCTCGTGGCGCGCAGTCGACCGACATCGTGGTGCTGGTGGTGGCTGCCGATGACGGCGTCATGCCGCAGACCATCGAAGCGGTGAAACATGCGCGTGCCGCCAAGGTGCCGATGATCGTCGCGGTCAACAAGATGGACAAGGACGGCGCCAATCCCGACAACGTCAAGCAGGGTCTGGTGCAGTACGAAGTGGTGCCGGAAGACTGGGGCGGCGACGTCCAGTTCATCCCGGTATCGGCCAAGACCGGCGCGGGCATCGAGGATTTGCTTGAGGCGATCTCGATCCAGGCCGAAGTGATGGAGCTCAAGGCCGTTGCCGATGGCCGCGCCTCTGGCGTGGTTATCGAATCCAGCCTGGATCGTGGCCGTGGCCCGGTAGCGACCGTGCTGGTGCAGCAGGGCACCTTGAAGAAGGGCGATTTCATCGTCTGCGGCATCGAATACGGTCGCATGCGCGCGCTGATCGACGAAACCGGCAAGCAGGTACTCGAAGCCGGTCCGTCGATTCCGGTGCAGGTGCTGGGTCTGTCTGGGGTGCCGGAAACCGGCGACGACTTTGTCTGCGTCGAAGACGAGCGGCTGGCTCGCGAAGTGGCGCAGGAGCGTGAGCTCAAGCGCCGCGAAACGCGCATGGTCAGCAAGAGCAACCGGCTCGAAGACATCATCGCGAAGATGGGTCAGGGCGTCGAACAGCAGACCCTCAATATCCTCGTCAAGGGCGATGTACAGGGTTCGGTCGAGGCATTGCGCGAGTCGCTGACCCAGATTGGCAACGAGCGGGTCCGGGTCAACGTGGTTTCGTCCGGCGTGGGCGGCATCAACGAATCCGACGCCACGCTGGCGGCGGCCTCGAAGGCACTCATCATCGGCTTCAACGTGCGTGCCGATGCTTCGGCACGCAAGGTGATCGAGACGTCCGGCCTGGACGTGCGTTACTTCTCGATCATCTATGACGTGATCGATCAGGTGACCCAGGCGGCCACCGGTTTGCTCGGCATGGAAGTGCGCGAGGAAATCATCGGCACCGCGCAGGTTCGCGACGTGTTCCGCAGCTCCAAGTTCGGTGCGGTCGCAGGTTGCATGGTGACCGAGGGCTCGGTCAAGCGCAGCAAGCCGATCCGCGTGTTGCGCGACAACGTGGTGATCTTCGAGGGCGAGCTGGAATCGCTGCGCCGCTTCAAGGACCTGGTGGACGAAGTACGCAACGGCATGGAATGCGGTATCGCGGTCAAGCAGTACAACGACGTCAAGCCGGGCGACCAGATCGAGTGCTTCGAGCGCACCGAAGTGGCACGCACGCTTTGAACTTGAGCCCCTCTCCCACCGGGAGAGGGGTGGGGGTGAGGGTTCACGGCTTGCGCGTATTTCATACAGGGACGTGAACCCTCATCCGCCCCCCAGGGGGCGCCTTCTCCCACAGGGAGAAGGGAATTCTGTCTTCGGAGATTCCTATGCCATCCCGTGATTTCAAACGTACCGACCGTATCGGTGCCGAGTTGCGCCGCGAGCTGGGCTTGCTGGTGCATGCGGCTGTGCGTGACCACGGGCTGTCGTCCGTCAGTGTGTCCGACGTGGAAATTACCCGCGATCTGGACTGGGCCACCGTATGGGTGACCGCCATGCTGCCCGAGCAGGGACTGCCGACGGTGAAGGCGCTCAACGCGATGGGTCACGAAATCCGTCACTCGCTGGCGCACAGTGGCATGCGCATGCGGCGGGTGCCCGAATTGAAGTTCAAGTACGACGATTCGGTCGACAAGGGCGAGCGCATCGAGTCGTTGTTGCGCGGCCAGGCACGTGATTTATTGCCGCCTGCGGACGCCAAGCCCGCGGACGACGAGTCGGGCAAAAAGCAGGATTGAATCTAAGAGCCTGTTCAAAATCTTTCTGATGTCGAATCTCAGCGATTACTTCAGGACTCGCGGGCATGGCTCCTCCCCCTGCTTGCAGGGGGAGGCTGGGAGGGGGTGCTCTTGAGCACGTCAGAGGCAAGAGCTTTACCCCTCCCCAACCCTCCCCTGCAAGCAGGGGAGGGAGCCGAAAGCCAAGCTCGCTTGTTAGATTCAACCCCAATCAGTAAGACTTTGAACAGGCTCTTAGACGTCCGGTACCGCTGAATCGATGAGTAAACCCCCGAGCATTCATTTTCGCGATCTGCACGGCATCGTGCTGCTCGACAAGCCGATCGGCCTGAGTTCCAACCAGGCGCTGCAATCCGTGCGACGGCTGCTGCGTGCGTCCAAAGGCGGCCACACCGGCGCGCTCGACCCCCTTGCTACCGGCTTGCTGCCGCTGTGTTTTGGCGAGGCAACCAAGTTGGCCGGTAGCCTGCTTGGCGCGCGCAAGGCGTATGTCGCTGACTGCCGCCTTGGCATCACCACCGACACCGCCGATTCTGAAGGCGATATCGTGCAGCAGCGCGAAGTGCCGCCGCTGGACGACGCCCGCATTGAATCGGCGCTGGCCAAATTGCGCGGCCGCATCTCCCAGGTACCCCCGATGTATTCGGCACTGAAGGTGGACGGCGAACGGCTGTACGCCAAGGCGCGCCGCGGCGAGATCGTCGATGTGCCGGCGCGAGAGGTGGACGTGCACCGGCTCGATCTGTTGTCGCGCGACGGCGATACGCTGCAGCTCCACGTGGAATGCGGCTCCGGCACCTATGTGCGGTCATTGGCGGCGGATCTGGGCGAGGATCTGGGCTGCGGCGCGCATCTGACCGCCTTGCGTCGATTATGGGTAGAACCCTTCCGCGAGCCGCGTATGGTGACGCTGGACGAGTTGCAGCAGGCAGCTGAACAGGACGACGAGGCGCTGTTGGCCTGGCTGTTGCCGGTATCGGCCGGTCTGTCCGATCTGCCCGCTGTTCAGCTCGATGAGGCGCAGACTATGGCCATTTCGCGCGGCCAGCCGATCCTGCTGGCCCCGTCACCGCCCACCGGTCGCTGTGCGGCTTTTGCCAGCGACGGAGCGTTGCTGGCATTGCTTGAGGTCGATGCTGAGGGGCGTACGCGCATCGTGCGCGGCTTCAACCTGCCACCGGACTAACTAATTATCCCCGTAAGCCGCATCCGCACTTGTTGAAACACCACCTGCATCAGTAGAATAGACAGGTTATTTCAACGCTTTCATTCATTAAGCGAAGCTTGCGCAACGTCATCACGGTGACGTTGCGCAAGCTTCGCATCGCCTTTTAAGGAAGAGATACCCATGTCCCTCACTGCAGAACAAACCGGCAAGATCATTGCTGATTTCGGCCGCGTGCCGAACGATACCGGCTCGTCGGAAGTCCAGGTGGCGCTGTTGTCCGCCCGCATCGACCACCTCACCGGCCATTTCAAAGAGCACAAGCAGGATCACCATTCCCGCCGTGGTCTGCTGAAGCTGGTCAACCAGCGCAAGCGTCTGCTCAGCTATCTGAAGGATCGCGATCTTGCGCGCTATCAGACCCTGATCGAACGCCTCGGCCTGCGCCGTTAATTCACCGGACGAGGAGTAGAACAACGTGGCAAAAGTAACCAAGTCATTCCAGTACGGTAGTCACGAAGTCACACTGGAGACGGGCGAAATTGCCCGCCAGGCGTCCGGTGCGGTCATGGCCAGCATGGGCGGCACCGTGGTGCTCGTCACCGCTGTGGCCGCAACCAAGCAGAAGGAAGGGCAGGATTTCTTCCCGCTCACCGTCGACTACGTTGAAAAGTTCTATTCCGCCGGGCGCATCCCGGGCGGCTTCTTCAAGCGCGAAGGCCGTCCGACCGAGAAGGAGACGCTGACCTCGCGTCTGATCGATCGTCCGGTGCGTCCGCTGTTCCCGGAAGACTTCAAGAACGAAGTGCAGGTCATCGCACAGGTCGTATCGCTCAACCCCGAGGTTGACGGCGACATCGTGGCGCTGCTCGGCGCCTCCGCTGCGTTGAGCCTGGCCGGTATTCCGTTCAAGGGTCCGATCGGCGCTGCCCGCGTCGGTTACGCGAATGGCCAGTACCTGCTGAACCCGTCGCACACCGAACTGAAGACCTCAGAACTCGACCTGGTCGTCGCCGGTACCGCCGGTGCCGTGCTGATGGTGGAATCCGAAGCGAAGCTGCTGTCCGAAGACGTCATGCTGGGCGCGGTGATGTTCGGTCACCAGCAGATGCAGATCGCGATCCGCGCGATCGCCGAGCTGGCTGCCGAAGCCGCCAAGCCGTCGTGGGACTGGCAGCCGCCGGCCCGCAACGAGTCGCTGGTCGCCGCCATCAAGGGCGCCGTCGGCAACAAGCTGGAAGAAGCGTTCCAGGTTCGCGACAAACTGCAGCGCCGTGACGCGATCTCCGCGATCAAGGCTGGCGTGCTGGGTGAGCTGAAGGCGCAGGCTGAAGCGAATGCCTGGCACTCTGCCGACCTCTCGAAGGAATTCGGCGAGCTCGAGTACCACACCATGCGCGACAGCGTGCTGAAGACCAAGGTGCGTATCGACGGCCGTCAGCTGGATGACGTCCGCGCGATCAGTGTGCGCGTTGGCGTGCTGCCGCGCACCCATGGCTCGGCGCTGTTCACCCGCGGCGAGACGCAGGCACTGGTCGTCGTCACGTTGGGCACCACGCGCGATGCACAGATCATCGATGCGCCGGAAGGCGAGTCGAAGGATCCGTTCCTGTTCCATTACAACTTCCCTCCGTTCTCGGTCGGCGAAGCGGGTCGTTTCGGTGCGCCGAAGCGTCGCGAGATCGGCCACGGCCGCCTCGCCAAGCGCGGCGTGCAGGCCGTGAAGCCGAGCATCGAAGAATTCCCGTACGTCGTTCGCGTCGTCTCGGAAATCACTGAGTCGAACGGTTCTTCGTCGATGGCTTCGGTGTGCGGTTCCTCGCTCGCGATGATGGACGCAGGCGTGCCGTTGAAGGCGCCGGTCGCTGGTATCGCGATGGGTCTGGTCAAGGAAGGCGGCGACTTCGTCGTGTTGTCTGACATCCTGGGTGATGAAGATCATCTGGGCGACATGGACTTCAAGGTAGCCGGCAGTGCCGATGGCATTTCCGCGCTGCAGATGGACATCAAGATCGACGGCATCACCGAAGAGATCATGAAGGTGGCGCTGGAGCAGGCCAAGCGTGGTCGTCTGCATATCCTCGGCGAGATGAGCAAGGCGCTCACCACCGCACGTACGGAAATGAGCGAGTACGCCCCGCGTCTGATCACCATCAAGATCCACCCGGACAAGATTCGTGAAGTGATCGGCAAGGGTGGCGCGACCATCCGTTCGATCACCGAAGAGACCGGCGCCACGATCGACATCAACGACGACGGCACCGTGATCATCGCTTCGGTCAACCGCGAAGCGGGCGACGCCGCGAAGAAGCGCATCGAGCAGATCGTTTCCGACGTCGAGCCGGGCCGTATTTACGAAGGCAAGGTTGCCAAGCTGATGGACTTCGGTGCATTCGTGACCATCATGCCGGGCAAAGATGGCCTGGTGCACGTGTCGCAGATCTCCAGCGAGCGCGTCGAGAAAGTTTCCGACAAGCTCAAGGAAGGCGACATCGTCAAGGTCAAGGTGCTGGAAGTGGACAAGCAGGGCCGCATCCGCCTGTCGATGAAGGCTGTGCTGGAAGATGAAAGCGCGAACGCCTGAGTCTTGAAGTCAGCGTGATTCCACAAGGCCCGGCTCATGCCGGGCCTTGTGCGTTATGGGCCAACGCAGCCAGCATGAATGCCCTGATGCGGACGCTTTGACCAGCTGTACTGACACTGTTGTCCGCACCGGTGTCTACACGCAACATGCTTTTGCTAGGATGAGGAGAACCTGCACGAGGACGCACCGATGGCCGATCAGCCAAGTGATTTCATCAAGGATGATTTCATCAGGAATTACCAGGCCCTGGCGCAACAGTCATGGGATGCATGGGCGCGGCAAATGCAGCAGCCCCAGACGCCTGCGCCGAATCCATTTTTTACACAAGCAACGACGGCCACCGCCGGCAATGACACGCTTGAGCGTACGCTGGCTGGTTTGAAGGGATATTTCGACTGGATGCAGGGTGTCGCCGCCGGCAGTGCCACGCCGCCCGGTGGTGACTTGCAACAGCAGTTGCAGCAGTTGTTTGGCGGTGTCGGCCAGCCGTTTGCGCAGGCCTTTGGTGGCATCGACAGCGCAGGTGCCGAGGGTTTTGCCCGCCAATGGCAAACCTGGATGCAGGCAGCGCAACAGCCCCCTGGCTTCGGCGATCTGGCAGGCGCGCAGGGCGCAGCATCGGGACCAACACCAACGTTCGGCCTGAATCGCGAGCAGCAGATGCAGCAGCAGACCATGGCTGCCGCCATCCTGGCCTCGATGCAGGCATCTGGGCGTTATCAGACATTGATCCAGCGTGCGAATTCGCATGGCATGGAACGCCTGCAGGACAAGCTCGCGCAACATGCCGAGCCGGGCCGCCAGATCGAATCGATCAAGGGACTGTACGACTTGTGGATCGATGCGGCCGAAGAGGCCTATGCCGAGATCGCGCTGTCGAATGAATTCCGCGAAGTTTACGGTGACATGGTCAACACGCAGATGCGCGTGCGCCAGTTGCAGTTGAAGCAGACCGAAAAGATCTGCCAGGAACTCGGCGTGCCGACGCGCAGTGAAGTGTCGAGTCTCGGTGAACGGCTGCAGGCCGTAAGGCGTGAGCTGGCCACCCTCAAGCATCAACTTGGCGCTGGCCATGCTTCGTCAGCGACAACAGGGAAAGCCCCGACGGCAAAGGCCACAGGCAAGCCATCAACTTCAGCCGTAAAGAAGTCCGTTGCAAAAGCATCGACACCGGCGCGCAAGACTGCGGCATCCAAGCCAACCGGCAAGCCCGTTACGCGTGCCAGCTCGCGTAAGCGAAAGTAAGGAGCGCACCATGTACACGCCACTGCGTATCGATCCGACCAAAGCCCTGGGTGACATCGCCACGTTCCAGCGCAAGCTTGCTGCCGGCATGACCCACCTGCGGGGCATGCAGGAGCCGGAGTATGCGAATACTCCGCGCGAGCTGATCTACAGCGAAGACAAGTTGAACGTGTGGCACTTCAAGGGCGATGGTAAACCGACTTCGAAGACGCCGCTGCTGATCGTCTATGCGCTGGTCAACACCGTATGGATGACCGATCTGCAGGCTGACCGTTCGATGGTGCGCAACCTGCTGGAGCAGGGTGAAGACGTCTATCTGATCGATTGGGGTTATCCCGATGGCGCCGATCGCTGGCTGACGCTGGATGATTACATCAACGGCTATCTTGATCGTTGCGTCGATGTCGTACGCGAGCGTCATGGGCTTGATGCGATCAATCTGCTCGGCATCTGCCAGGGTGGCGCATTCTCGCTGTGCTACACCGCGCTGCATCAGGACAAGGTCAGGAACCTGATCACCATGGTTACGCCGGTGGACTTCCACACCCCGGACAACATGTTGTCGCACTGGTGTCGGAATCTGAACGTGGATCAATTCGTCGATGCGATGGGAAACATTCCCGCTGGACTGATGAATTACGTTTATCTCACGTTGAAGCCGATGCGATTGAACCAGCAGAAGTACATCGGCATGGTCGACATCCTGGATAATCCAACCGAACTGGAAAATTTCCTGCGCATGGAACGCTGGATCTTCGATTCGCCGGATCAGGCCGGTGAAGCGTTCCGACAGTTCATCAAGGATTTCTACCAGGACAACAAGCTGATCAAGGGTACGCTCGAGATTGGTGGCAAGCGGGTGGACCTTGGCATGCTGAAAAAACCGGTGCTGAATATCTTCGCCGAGCAGGACCACCTGGTGCCACCGGACGCTTCACGCGCACTCGGCCGGCATGTCGGTACCACCGACTACACCCAGCTGGCGTTCAAGGGCGGCCATATCGGTATCTATGTTTCCGGACGCGCGCAGCGCGAAGTGCCGCCGGCTATCCATCAATGGCTGAGTGCGAGAGACTGAGTCCTTTCACGGGGAGACTGTCACTTATGGAAAAACGTTTGTATCGTTCGCGAAATGACCGCAAGGTGGCCGGCGTCTGCGCCGGGATCGCCGAGTACTACGGCTGGGATCCGACGATGGTGCGGGTCGGCTGGGTGATACTGACTCTGCTCGGCGGATCGGGCATCCTTCTCTACCTGATCATGTGGCTGGTGATGCCCGAGGCGCCGTAGCGCCTGGCGGCGTACCAAAAAGCGATCAGATCGCATCCGCTTGACTGAGCAGCAAAGATATAAGCATGGATTACGACCGTTATGACCGCATCCGCGCCGTGCAATGGCAGGGTGACCATCTACGTCTGCTCGATCAGCGGCTGTTGCCGCGCGAAGAACGCTGGATAGATTGCAGCGACGCAAGCCAGATCACCCAGGCGATCAAGGATCTGGTCGTGCGTGGCGCTCCCGCTATCGGCATTGCCGCCGCCTGGGGTGTGGCGCTGGCTGCCAAACAGGGTGAGTCGCTGGATCAGGTGCTGCTGATGCTGCGGGCGGCGCGCCCCACGGCAGTGAACCTGATGTGGGCGCTGGACCGGATGAAAAAACGCATCGCCGCGGGCGCCGATGCCGATGCGCTGATACGCGAAGCGCAGGCCATCCAGGATGAAGATCTGGCCGCCAATCGAAAGATGGGCGAGCTGGGTGTGTCGCTGCTTCCCGCACATGCGGGCGTGCTGACTCATTGCAACACGGGTTCGCTAGCCACTGCCGGTTACGGCACGGCGCTGGGCGTCATCCGCGCCGGCGTGGCGACGGGTCAGATCGCCCGCGTCTATGCCGGTGAAACACGGCCATGGCAACAGGGTGCACGACTGACCATGTGGGAGCTGGTACGCGACGGCATTCCAGCACAGTTGATCGCCGATTCCGCTGCGGCGCATCTGATGAAATCTGGTGCTGTGCAGTGGGTGATCGTGGGCGCCGACCGCATCGCCGCGAATGGCGATACGGCGAACAAGATCGGTACGTATCAGCTCGCGATTGCCGCCAAATACCACGGCGTGAAATTCATGGTGGTGGCGCCGTCCTCCACCGTCGACATGGCCACCGGCACCGGTGAGGAAATCGAGATCGAGTTGCGTGATCCGACCGAGCTGCTCAGCACGGGCGGCCAGCGCACGGTGGTCGAGGGCGCGCAGGCATGGAATCCAGTATTCGATGTGACACCCGCCGAATTGATCGACGCGATCGTCACCGAGCGTGGCGTGATCGAACGCCCCAACAGCATCGCGATGCAGGCGATGTTCGGCTGGTGAAGTTGTCGCGCTGAGGGGTTCCGTCCGCGTTGGGGATCCGCGACAGATGGCCGTTTCCAGACCTGATTAGGGCGACTTCCGCGGAACGTCATGGCAGGGCATTACCGGCCAGTCACGGCGCTGCCGGCCAGCGCCTTACGCCCCTTGTTGATCAATTTTTAAGCAGCGCGTCGAGCGCTTTCAAGCCGCGCTGAAACGGCCACGTAAGTCACTGATTAAGAACAACTAAATACTGTCGTTTTAATGTCATCCATGCTACACTCAGTGAGTTGATTTCGGGTCGCTTGCGCATGCGCCGGAGGCGCGGTGCCAGCGTCCTTTTTTTCGTTATCAGGGAAGCCGATTCATGGCAGAACTCGCCAAAGAAATCATTCGCGTCAACATCGAAGATGAGATGCGCCAGAGCTATCTCGACTACGCCATGAGCGTGATCGTGGGCCGCGCTCTTCCGGATGTTCGTGATGGTCTGAAACCCGTGCATCGTCGCGTGTTGTTCGCGATGAACGAACTGGGCAACGTCTGGAACAAACCGTATAAAAAATCCGCCCGCGTAGTCGGTGACGTGATCGGTAAATACCATCCGCATGGCGATCAGTCCGTATACGACGCGATCGTGCGCATGGCGCAGCCGTTCTCGCTGCGCTATTTGCTGGTCGATGGCCAGGGCAACTTCGGTTCGGTGGACGGCGACAACGCCGCCGCGATGCGTTACACCGAAGTGCGCATGTCGCGCCTCACTCATGAACTGCTCGCCGACATCGACAAAGAAACCGTCGACTTCGGCCCGAACTACGACGAGAGCGAGCACGAGCCGCTGGTGCTTCCGGCGCGCGTGCCGAATCTGCTGGTCAACGGCTCGGCCGGCATCGCGGTCGGCATGGCCACCAATATTCCGCCGCACAACCTCAACGAGGTGATCGCCGCGACGATTGCCTTGATCGATGAGCCGACCCTCAGCATCGACGACCTGATGCAGTACATCCCGGGTCCGGATTTCCCGACCTACGGCATCATCAACGGTTCGTCCGGCATCATCGAGGCGTATCGCACCGGCCGTGGTCGCATCCTGGTGCGCGCGAAAGCCGAGGTCGAGACCGAGGCGAATGGTCGCGAGACGATCATCATCCACGAGCTGCCGTACCAGGTGAACAAGGCACGGCTGATCGAGAAAATCGCCGAGCTGGTCAAGGAAAAGAAGCTCGAGGGCATCAGCGAACTACGCGACGAATCCGACAAGGACGGCATGCGCGTGGTGATCGAAATCCGTCGTGATTCGATGGGCGATGTGGTGCTGAACAACCTGTTCCAGCAGACCCAGTTGCAGGTCACGTTCGGCATCAACATGGTGGCTTTGCTGGACGGTCAGCCGCGTCTGTTGAACCTCAAGGACATCCTCGAGGCGTTCATCCGCCATCGTCGCGAAGTGGTCACCCGTCGCACGATTTTCGAGTTGCGCAAGGCACGTGCCCGCGCGCATATCCTCGAAGGCTTGACCGTCGCACTGGCCAATATCGACGAGATGATCGAGCTGATCAAGACCTCGCCGTCGCCGGCCGAAGCGCGTGAGCGCATGGTTGCCCGGCGCTGGGAAGCCGGCCTGGTGCGCTCGTTGCTTTCGGCCACTGGTGCACACGCATCGCGGCCGGAAGAGATGGATCCGCGCGATGGCCTGAAAGACGACGGCTATCAGTTGTCCGAAGCGCAGGCGCTTGAAATTCTCGCGATGCGCCTGCAACGCCTGACCGGGCTGGAGCAGGAAAAGCTTTCCGACGAATATCGGCAGATCCTGGAAACGATCCGCGGCCTGATCGACATCCTGGAAAATCCCGAGCGTCTGCTGGAAGTCATTCGCGGAGAACTCGAAGCGGTCAAGGCTGAGTTCGGCGATGCGCGGCGCACCGAGATCCAGCATTCGCAGGAAGATCTCAACGTGCTCGACCTGATCGCGCCGGAAGACGTGGTGGTCACGCTATCGCACACCGGTTACATCAAGCGTCAGCCGGCCAGCACCTATCGTTCGCAGAAGCGCGGCGGCAAGGGCCGTTCGGCGTCGACATTGAAGGACGAGGATTTTGTCGAGCAGCTGTGGGTGGTCAACACGCATGACACCTTGCTGACGTTCACCAGCACCGGCCGTGTCTACTGGCTCAAGGTCTATCAGATGCCGGACGCTGGCCCGGGCGCGCGTGGCAAACCCATCGTGAACCTGCTGCCGCTGGGCGAGGGTGAGAAAGTACAGGCTGTGTTGCCGGTGCGCGAGTACAGCGAAGATCGTTTCGTGTTCTTCGCCACCCGCCAAGGTACGGTGAAGAAAACTCCGCTCACCGAATTCGCGTTCCAGCTGCAGAAGGGCAAGATCGCGATCAAGCTGGACGAGGGCGATGCGCTCGTCAATGTCGCACTCACCGACGGCAACAGCGACATCCTGCTGTTCGCATCCAACGGCAAGGTCAATCGCTTTGACGAGAACACCGTGCGTTCAATGGGCCGCACCGCTGGCGGCGTGCGCGGCATGCGGCTGGCTGAGGGCGTGAACGTGGT
>Ga0302226_10000744_pt1 | contig 25929 bp, 22 predicted proteins | sample II_Palsa_E3_3_FD_193524 | JGI IMG/M metagenome (GOLD analysis project Ga0302226, IMG submission 193524) | Peat permafrost microbial communities from Stordalen Mire near Abisko, Sweden - II_Palsa_E3_3 | ecosystem: Environmental > Terrestrial > Soil > Palsa > Peat permafrost | place: Sweden...
CGACCAGCCCGCTGTTGGGCTGAGATGCGAGGTCACCAGCCATGACCGCCGCGGCGCCCCGGTAGTAGTTCCAGGGCGAGGCCGCCATGCGCTGGTGCCGGATCGGAACGAGTTCGCGGACCCGGATGTGGTTCTGGGCCAGGATCGTCTTCAGCGCGTCATGCCCGCGCTCGGCCTCATCCCAGTATCCCAGCGTGCCCCGCCGCACGCGTTTGCGGCCGGTCTTGCCCGATGCTCGCCTTTCCCCGCTCGTGGCCGGCAGATCATGCAGCGCAGCATGCGGGCGCGACGAGGCCGGTGAGCTGGAATCAGTCATGGAAACCCGTCTTCGACGGCAGGCAGCGGGTAACGTCCGGGCGGATCTGCCCGATCCGACTCTACGCGGCCCTTCAGGCACCCATCTGGCGCCGATACCTGACGTTCACAGCCACGGCGTGCTCTAGGGTCCGGCCCGCCCTTCGCTCGTCGGGCCCATTGTCCGCGCAGACGGCCTTGTGTAGATTGATCACGCCTGGCCGCTGGTGGCCCTTAATCCATGTCGCGGCTCGTTATAGCGCGGGTGCTGGCGAAGGATGGCAGGTCAGCGGCCCCGTGCGCTATTCGGTAGGTGGATCGTGACGGGCCAGTCGCAAACGCAGCACCCGGTGGCGAGCGCGGCCCCTCGTCCCGAGCCGAATCTGCTGCGTGACTGGCGCGCGACCTTTTTCGCCCCCGTCGGTGACGGCCAGCGCCGCCGCCGCGGCACCGACGGCCTGCGCCTGGTCGGTGCCATCCTCGCGCTCGTCTGCTGCGTGCTCGTCATCCGGTACGACTCACGCATCGACCGGGCCATCACCCAGGTCATCCACCCGCCGCCCCGGAGCATCACCTGGCTGGTGACCGTGGTCTACGACGCGGGCGCGTTCGGCATCACGATCGTCCTGGTGGGGCTGGCCCTGGTCGCCCGCCGCTGGGTGATCGCGCGCGATATCGCGCTGAGCGCGGTGATCGCGGCGGCTGTGGGCGGGATCCTCGTCCTGCTGCTCGGCAGCAGCGGCGGGAGGTCTAGCGGGATCGAGATCCGCGGCTACTCAGTCACTTTCCCGGTCCTGCAGATCGCCCTCTTCGCAGCGGTCACCACGGCCGTGCTGCCCTACCTGGCCCGTAGTCTGCAGCGCCTCATCGAGCTGTTCGTCGTCTTGGTTGCCCTGGCCTCGGCGGTCGGGGGCCACGGGCTGCCGATCAACGTCCTCGGCAGCCTGGCCATCGGCTGGGGAGCAGCCGTCCTGGTCCGCCTCATCTTCGGCTCACCGCTCGGCCTTCCCTCGGCCGGGGATGTCCAGCTACTGCTCGACGAGCTTGGCATCAGTGCGCTAAACGTTCGGGCGCTGCCCCGGCAGGTCTGGGGAGTGGCGAAATACCAGGCCACCGAGACGCGCCAGGGCTCACCCGGTCAGCCCATCGCCATCTCGGTTTATGGCCGGGATGCTGCCGACGCCAAGCTGCTCACCAAGACCGGGCGCTTCCTCTTCTATCGGGACTCTGGGCCGGCCCTCACGATCAGCCGGCTGCAGCAGGTCGAGCACGAGGCCTACCTCACCATGCGGGCTGGCCAGGCCGGCGTCGCCGTGCCAGAGATCGTCGAGGCGGGAACGGCCGGGCTGGCCAAGGACGCGCTGCTCGTCTGCCGCTGCCCGGCCGGCCTTCAGCTGTCCGACGCGGACGGCACCGAGGTGACGGACGCCACCCTGGACGATCTGTACCATCAGCTGCGGACGCTGCGGAAGGCACGTATCGCGCACGGCGCGATCAGCGGTGACACGCTGCTGGTCGACCCGGCAGCGGAAACTGTCACGCTGGCGGACTTCCGCAACGCCGCGTCCAACGCCTCGGCCGATCAGCTCGACCGCGACCTGGCCTGCGCTATCGCGGCGACGGCCGTGACGGTGGGCGCCGAGCGGGCCGCCGATGCGGCGGCCCGCTGCCTGGACGCGGAGGAACTGGGCGGCGCCTTGCAGCGGATGCACCGGGCCGGGCTCGACCCCACGCTCGGCCGGAGCCTGCGGGGCAAGCGCGAGCTCCTGGCGGAGGTCCGTAACCACGCCGCCCAGGCCAAATCGATCGATGTGCCGAAGCTGGTGGAACCCCGCCGGGTGAGCTGGCCGACACTGGTCATGGTGGTAGGCACGCTGATCGGCGGCTGGGCGCTGGTCGGGGTGCTGCTCGACGTGTCCAAGTCCTTCGACACCGTGATCGGGGCCAGCTGGCTGTGGGTCATCGTCGCGTTCGTCCTGGCCCAGCTGGCCTTTGTGGCGTCGGCCGTGGAGGCCGTTGGCAGCGTGGCCGGAGTGCTGCCGTTCGGGCGTGTGCTGGCCGTCGAGGTCGCGAACTCGTTCAGTGCGCTGGCCGGCGGGACGGCGGCGGTCTTCGCCACCCGGGTGCGCTTCTTCCAGCAGCAGGGTTACGACGCGTCGGTGGCGCTGAGCTCGGGCGCCATCATAGCTACCTCCAGCTGGCTCGCCATGGGGATTCTGTTCCTCGTGTCACTGCCCTTCGCCTGGGGGTCCCTCCACCTGAAGGCCGCCCCCGAGTCGGGCGGGGACTCGAAGCTGGTCTGGATCATTCTGGCCGTCGTGGTGCTGGTTGCTCTGGTGGCCGGCGTGGCTCTGGCGGTACCCAGGCTGCGCCGGCTGGCGGCCGCGAAGGTGCGCCCGAAGCTACGGGACATCTGGGACAACCTCAAGCAGATAGCCAGCTCGCCGCGCAAGCTGATCCTGCTGGTGGGTGGGTCGTTCGCCGCGGAACTCCTCATAGCGATGGCGCTGTCCGTCTCGCTGCGCGCCTTCGACGATCACCTCCGGCTGCCCACCCTGATCGTGGTGATCACGCTGGCCGGGTTCGTCGGCGGCGCCTCGCCCTCACCCGGCGGCATGGGGGTAGTGGAAGCAGGCCTGATCCTCGGCCTGACCGCGGCCGGCGTCTCGGAGGCCGACGCCACCGCGGCGGTCTTCATCCAGCGGCTGTTCACCTCCTACCTGCCGCCCATCTGGGGCTGGATCACCCTGGCCTGGATGCGGAAGCGAGAGTATTTGTGAGGTCCAGCTAGCTCTGATGCCCGCGGACCTTGACGGCTGGCTGCGTAATAGCTTCGACAGACCTGAAATCCACCCTGCCTGCCCGGCGACCCAGTAGTCTCGCGTGCGATGTTGTTATCTCGGTCAGCAGAGAGCAATCCGTCAAGGGTGCACGGGTAGTGAGACTTCGTAGCCTTGCGTTGAAGACGGTGTACGGCGTGTGCTGCGTACTGGCCGCGGCGACACTGCTCGTGAGCTACTACGCGCGTTCTTACGCGGACGATGTGAGCAGCATCGGCTCATCGCACGCGATCGTGAGCGGGCCGTCGATCGGCGAGCAGAACATTCTCGTCATGGGTCTCGAGAGCCGCACCGACTATGACGGCAACGTCCTGCCGGCCAACCTGCTGGCCGCGATGCACGCCGGAAGCGTCGAGGGCGTCGAGGACGACGGCGTGGGCGGGCAGGACACGAACACGCTGATCCTCATCCATATCTTCGCGGGCGGCAAGAAGGCGGTCGGGTTCTCGATCCCGCGTGATGACTGGGTTACCTTCCCGCAGGCCTACGACGGCCAGTCGGAGGGCAAGATCGACCAGGCTTACGGCCTGGCCTGGGCGCAGAGCCTGTCGCAGACCGGCAGCTCCGGCATGAGCCGGGACCAGCGCTACTTTCAGGCCAATGAGGCGGGGCAGGCCGCCGCCGTCGCCACGGTGGAGTCCCTGACGGGGGTGCATATTGACCACTTCGCCGAGGTGAACCTGGCCGGATATTACGAGCTGGCGCAGGCCTTCGACGGGATCGAGGTGTGCGTGAAGTCGTGGGACGGCGGCAAGAACCTTCACGACGCCAACTCCGGCGCGGACCTTAAGCCGGGCTACCAGCATCTAGGGGCAACGCAGGCGCTGGCGTTCGTACGGGAGCGGGACAACCTGCCGAACGGCGATATCGACCGCACCCACCGTCAGCAGGCCGTCATCGACTACGTGATCGGGAAGCTCAAGCACGGGAACGTGCTGTCGGACCTGTCACAGATCCAGTCGCTGCTATCGATCGCCAAGCAGTACGTGATCACCGACGCTGGCTGGAACCTGCTGGACTTCGCCTCGGAGATGCGGGGGCTGACCGGGAAGAACCTGACGTTCCAGACGGCGCCGATCGCGGGCTACCAGACTTTTTATCTTGGCGGACAGGCGGAGGACGCGAACCTGATCGACCCCGCCGCGATCAAGAACCTCGTGCAGCAGACGTTCTATCCGCCGCCCACGACGAAGAAGGCCACGGGCAACACGCCAGCCGCGGTCGCATCGCCGTCCTCAACAACCGTGGATGTGCTGAACGGCGGTTACACGGCGGGCCTGGCTGGCCAGGTATCCGAGGCGCTGGTCGCGGCCGGTTACCAGGCCGGCCAGGTAGGCAACGCGACCTCGCAGTCCGCGACCGAGGTTCTGTACGGGGCCGGGTCATCGAACGCGGCGAACGCGGCGAAAATCGCCGCCGCCTTCGGCGTGACCGCGACCGCCAGCTCTTCCGTCGCGGCTGGGCAGGTGGAGATCGTGCTCGGCGCCAGCGCCACGGCCGTGCCCAGCTTCGCCGCGTCCTCGCCGGCGTCCAGCCCGTCCTCGGCGCCTTCGTCCTCTAGCCCGTCGTCCGCTTCAAGCCCGGCGTCAAACAACGGTGCCGCGGGCGGCGCGGTGTCGGTCACCGCCAACGCCCCTTACGGCATCCCCTGCGTGTACTGACCCGCCAACCTGATCTGGCGGCACGCAGCGGCAAAAGGATCAAAGATGGACGTACCGTTTCTGGTATGCCTATGGTGGCGTGAGGCCGTGATGGCGTGAGCTGCCCTCCTCATCAGGATTGCCGGACCATCGATGCTCCGGACCTCGGTAGCGACCCCTTACCAGACGGCCGTCGCTAACCGGGAGGTCTCGTGGCAGCGCCAAATGCTTCGCCGGGTCGCCGTGGATCACCCACCGCCGAAGACCGCCCGGCGGCTCCCGCCGACCGGCGCTGGCTGGTCCTGGTCGTGGTGGCCATCGCCCAGCTCATGGTGGTCCTCGACTCGACCATCGTGAACATCGCGCTGCCGTCGGCGCAGCGCGCGCTCGGGTTCCCGAACAGCGACCGGCAGTGGGTGGTGACGGCCTACGCGCTGGCGTTCGGCAGCCTGCTGCTGGTGGGCGGCCGGCTCGGTGACATGTTCAGCCGCAAGTGGGTCTTCATCACCGGCCTGGCCGGATTCGCGCTCGCCTCAGCCCTCGGGGGCGCCGCCACCTCGTTCGAGATGCTGGTCGCGGCGCGGGCACTGCAGGGGGCATTCGGCGCCATCCTCGCGCCGTCCGCTCTCGGCACCCTGGTCAGCACCTTCCGGGACCCGCGCGAGCGGGGAAGGGCCTTCGGGGTCTTCGGCTCAGTAGCGGCCGGCGGTGGCGCCGTGGGCCTGATCCTCGGCGGGGCCCTCACCCAGTACCTCTCGTGGCGCTACACCCTGTACGTCAACCTGATCTTCGCCGCGATCGCCATCACCGGCGCGCTGGCTTACATCCGCAGCACCCGGCCGGCCAACCCGCCGCGAATGGACTGGCCCGGAGCGATTCTGGCCTGCGTCGGGCTGTTCCTCATCGTCTTCGGCTTCTCCCACGCCGAGACGGCCGGCTGGACGGCCGCGCTGACCATCGGCAGCCTGGTCGCCGGGGTGGTCGTACTGGCCGGGTTTGTGCTGGCCGAGCAGCGGGTCAGCCATCCACTGCTGCCGCTGCGGGTGGTCCTGGACCGCACCCGGGGCGGGGCGTACGTCGCCGTCTTCCTATCCGGAATCGCAATCTTCGGTGTCTTTCTGTTCCTGACTTACTACATGCAGGTGGTCAAGGGGAACAGCCCGTTCACCACGGGCCTGCTGTTCCTGCCGCTGATCGGCTGCATCCTGATCAGCTCCAATCTCTCCAGCATCGTGCTGCTGCCCCGGCTGGGGCCGCGTACCCTGATCGCCTCGGGGATGCTGCTGGGTGTGATCGGGATGATCTACCTGAGCCGGCTCACCGTGACCGCCAGCTACGTGGGTGGCGTCCTGCCCGCGCTGCTCATCATGGGCCTGGGCTTTGGCATGATCTTCGCCCCGGCCATCAACACCGCGACGGCCGGCGTCCGGCGCGAGGACTCGGGCGTGGCCTCCGCGCTGGTCAACACGGGACAGCAGGTCGGTGGGTCGATCGGGACGTCCGCGCTCAGCACGATCGCGCTGACCGCGACGACCAGCTACCTGGTCGCTCACCACACTGGCGCGCTGGCGCCGGCGGTCGCGGCCACCCACGGCTACACGGTGGCCTTCGCGGTATCGGCGGTGGTGTTCGGGCTGGGCGTGATCCTCGCGCTCGTCCTGCTGCCGTCCCGGCACCGGCTCGAGGAACTCAGGAATGAAACCGCGGCCCACCCGCTCGCCGTGCCTGCCGCGGAGCCCGCCTCCGCACGCGCTGCGGAACCCGCCCCCGCGCGCGCTGCGGAACCCGCCCCCGCGCGCGCTGCGGAACCCGCCCTTGCGCCCGCCAGGCGACCCCTCGCGCCCGCCGCAGGGCCCCAGCCCGCCGCCGCGATGCACTCCGAGACGCACGCGATTCCCGTGGCTCTGCTCTGCTGTTCGCCAGTGATCAGCCCTATTTCTAATTCGGCGCCCCCGCGCATGTAGCCGCCGCGGCGGATCCCGTGAGCAGCGCCGCCTGCATTACGGCTGGCCCCCTGGCTGATCCGCCAGCTTGCCTGTCATCGGAAGTCCAGTCCCCCGAACGTGCCGGATGTCCGCCAGCGGTCGATGTAAGCGAAGTAGGCGTTTGGGCCGTAGGGGTACCCGCGGCCCAGCCATGCCCCTTGTCCCGCGTCCTGGCCCTCGTCGTTGTAGTAGCCCGGTGTGCAGTCCGGCCCGCCGATGGCGAGCGCCTCGGTGTCGATGCCGGCGTCCCCTGGCCTGGCCGGACTCCCGGTCGCAGTCATCGTTGCCTCCGCATCGGGCTGTTATCACCTAACGGTGCCATCGTGTCATTTATGGCCAATTTAGCGGGCCCTTGGTCGTAACTGGACAGGCCGAATAGCCCTCCCGCCGGCCACGCCCGGTGGCTGGGCTGGCAGCAGAGGGATTTCCGCCCGACGTGCGGACCGCGTCGGCGGATGGCCTGGCACTTGATGTGCTGGCGCATCCGCTGAGCAGGCTGATGCGTTCCGGAAAGAGGCAGACAATGACAGTCGGACCCGCGGCCCGCCCGGATCGCGACGGTAGGGCCGCCGGCAAGGCGGCCGGGACGGTGCAGCTAGCCGCGCCTGCGCGGCGAACCGCGAAGCTGGCCGCCGTTCCTCAGGCCGCCAGCACGGCAAGCGCTGCGCGGCCGCCTCGGAACCCGGCCGTACCGCCGGGCGATGGGGAAGGCCTGGCCGCTGTCGATCGGCTGCTGCAGGCGTGGCAGGCGCGGCTGACAGGTGGGCTTTCGCCAGTGGCGCTGTCGCTGGCGTGGTTCGACTGGCTGGCGCACCTTTCCCAGCTGCCGGGCCGGCAGGCCGAGCTGGCGGCGCACGCCTGGCGTGACGCGATAGGGCTGGCCGGCCATCCATGGCCAGCCGGAGGCCCGGACACCACCTCGCGCCCCGAGCCACAGCCGGACGACCCGCGATTTACCGCGCCAGGATGGCAGCGGTGGCCGTTCAGCGTTGTGGCGCAGGCCTTTCTTCTCGCCGAGCAATGGTGGCAGGAGGCGACCACCGGCGTACCAGGCGTCTCACGTCACCACGAGCGCCTCGTGTCGTTCGGCGCGCGGCAGCTTCTGGATACGGTTTCGCCGTCGAACCTCCCCTGGTCCAACCCTGAGGCGCTGGAAGCCACCGCCGCGCAGCGGGGGGCCAACCTGGCCCGCGGCGCGCGGCTGCTTGCGGAGGACTGGCAGCGCCTGCTGAGTGGCGCCGTACCGGCCGGCACGGAGGCGTTCGCGCCGGGTAAGTCGGTCGCGATCACGCCGGGCCAGGTCGTCTACCGCAACAATCTGATCGAGCTGATCCAGTACCAGCCGGCCACCACGGCCGTGCACGCCGAGCCGATCCTGATCGTGCCCGCCTGGATCATGAAGTACTACATCCTCGATCTTTCACCGCATAACTCGCTGGTGAAATACCTGGTGGAGGCCGGCCACACCGTCTTCATCATCTCCTGGCGGAATCCCACCGCCAAGGACCGCGACCTGAGCATGGAGGACTACCGCCAGCTGGGCGTGCGGGCCGCGCTGGATGCGGTCGCCGCCATCGTGCCGCGGCGGCGCGTACATGCGGTCGGCTACTGCCTGGGCGGCACGATGCTGGCCATCACGGCGGCGGCTATGGCCCGCGACGGCGACGAGCGCCTGGCCAGCATCACGTTTTTCGCCACCGAAACCGAGTTCACCGACCCCGGCGAGCTCGGGCTGTTCATCGACGAAAGCCAGCTCACCTACCTGAACGACGTCATGTGGGAGCAGGGCTACCTGGATGCCGGCCAGATGGCCGGAGCGTTCGAGATGCTGCGGCCATACGAGCTGATCTGGTCGCGCGTGATCCATGAGTACCTGCTGGGCGAGCGGCAGCTGCCCAACGACCTGATGGCGTGGAACGCCGACGGCACCCGCCTGCCCTACCGGATGCATTCCGAATACCTGCGGAGCCTGTTCCTGCACAACGACCTTTTCGAAGGGCGGTACCAGGCGGGCGGGCAGCCCGTGACACTGAGCGACATTCGTGCGCCGCTCTTCGTGGTCGGCACTGTGCGCGATCACGTGGCCCCGTGGCGGTCGGTCTACAAGCTCAACCTGGTTGCCGACACCGAGCTGACCTTTCTGCTGACCAGCGGTGGCCACAACGCCGGGATTGTCAGCGAACCCGGCCACCCGCACCGCCACTTCCAGGTCGCCACCCGGCCGGCCGGCGCGCCCTACACCGGCCGCGTGCCACCACCGCCGCTCGGCGCCGCCGACCTCGGCTACCAGCCGCTAGCCGAGGCGCCCGGTACCTACGTTCTGCAGCGATGATCGCCGAACCGCTCCAGCCCGGCGGACCCGGAGAGAGCGGGCGGCCAGGCCGTCTGCGCGCCCTGGCCATCAGCTCACCGCCGCGTACGACCATCGGCACGCTGATGACCGGTGGCCGGCGCCTGCGGGTCACGGTGCGAAGCGGGAACCGCAAGTGGCCGCCACTTGTGCTGTGCAACGGCATCGGCGCCCGCCTCGAGCTGCTGGAGCCGTTCGTCAACGCGCTCAACCCCGAGCGAGAAGTCGTCCGGTTCGACATGCCGGGCATCGGCGGGTCCGAGCCGCCGGTAATGCCTTACCACCTGGCCACACTGGCGCCCCTGATGAGTGACCTGCTCGACCAGCTCGGCTACCAGCAGGCCGATATCCTGGGCATCTCCTGGGGAGGCGCCCTGGCGCAGCATTTCGCCGTGCTGCGCCCGGAACGGGTACGCCGACTGGTGCTGGTGTCTACCTCACCAGGCGGCCTGATGGTGCCCGGCCATCCACGCGCTCTGCTCCGCATGCTCTGGCCGTGGCGCAATCGCGACCATGGATGGGCGGCCAGCATCGCCGGTGAGCTCTACGGCGGGAGCGTGCGCGACGACCCGCCGCTCGCCCGTGAGCTGCTGCGCGCCACGACAAACCTCCTAGGGACCAGGGGCTATAGCTATCAGGTGCTGGCCACCCTCGGCTGGACCAGCCTCCCGCTGCTGCCGCTGGTGCGTCAGCCGACCCTGATACTGGCGGGGGACGACGACCCGATCATCCCGGCTATAAACGCGCGGATGATGCACCGGCTGATCCCGCGAAGCGAGCTGACGATCTACCGCGGCGGCCACCTTGACCTGATCACCGAAGCCGGACACCTCGTGCCTGTCGTGGAGGCCTTCCTCACCGCCGAGAGCCGGACCTCCCTGAACGGGACCGATCCGCAAGCTGCGCAACCGCCGCAGCGGTCACGTGGTTTAGTACGACGGCTTCAGCTCGTAGCTGGCCCGGGCTGGATCTCGCCGCTGGGAATCTGCGGCCGCCGGCGCAGCGCCGGGAACAACGGGCCGGGGCCGGCCGGGCGCGGGGCCAGCCGGACCTTACAATCGACGGCGAGCACCCCGTCCGGACTGACCAGGATCGGGTTGAGATCGAGCTCGACCAGTTCGGGAACTTCTTCGGCAACGCGCGCGATCTGCTCCAGCAACGCCACGAGCGCCCGGCGGTCCACTTTCGGCGCGCCCCGGTAGCCATCGAGCAGCGGGGCGGCGCGAAGCGACGCCACCATGGCGTCGGCTGCGCCGGACTCGAGCGGCGGGACCGCGAAGGCACGGTCCCGCAGCAGGTCGGTCAGCACCCCGCCGAGGCCGACCATCACGACCGGGCCGAAATCCGGATCGGATGCGAGCCCGGCGATCGCCTCGACACCCCACGGCGCCATCGGCTGGATCACCGCCCCGCCCATCTGGGCGCCGAGCCGCGATTGCATCGTCTCGTACGCGGCGTCTACCGCCCCCGCGTCGGCCAGGTTCAAAGCGACGCCGCCAACGTCCGTTTTGTGGACGACATCGCCGGAACGGGCCTTCAGGACGACCGGGAACCCGATGGCCTGGGCCGCTGCGGCTGCCTCCGCCGCGGTCGCCGCGCCGCGGGTCGGCAGCACGGGCAGGCCGCACGCCTCCAGCAGGCGGCCCGCCTGGTCCAGCTCCAGCCAGCCCCCGGCGGGGCTGCGGGCGAGCGTCGAGGCCACGATCTCGCCGATCACCGGATGGCCGGGTAGCTCTTCGGGTTCCTCAGCCGGCAGCAGCGGGCGCTGCCGCCACTGCGCGTAGCGGCAGACATGCCCCAGGGCCGCCGCCGCCCGCTCTGGTGACGGCAGCTCCGCGAGTTCCGCGGCACCGGCTGGCGTGCGCGGGGCCGTCTCCACGGAGCAGGCGACCACCGGCTTGCCCGCGCGTTGCGCCACGCGGGCAATGGTCTCCCGCACCGCCGCGGCCGGCATCGCCATGGTCTCGACGACGACGGTGATCACGGCGTCGATCCCATCATCTCCAAGGACGATCTCGAGCGCCTGCTCGAGCGCCGCCGCCGTCCCGTCCGCCGTGAGGTCAACCGGGTTGGCGGTCGCGCCCTCAGGCACGAGGACCTCGCCGAGCGCGTGCTGGATCGCCTCCCCAAGCTCCGGTACGGTCAGCTCACCGCCTTCACACGCATCGGCGGCCAGGATCAGCGGGCCACCGGAGTTCCCGACCAGCGCGACCCGACGCCCCGCGGGCAGCGGCGCGGCGAGCAAGATGGCCGAGACGTCGAGGAGTTCCTCGAGCCGGTCGACCTTGATGACGCCTGCGCTGCGCAGCAAGGCGGCCACGGTGACTTCCGGGGTCGCTGCGGCGGCGGTGTGCGAGCGGGCTCCCCTGGCGCCCGCTGATGTTCTGCCCGCCTTCAGTGCCACGATGGGCTTGGCCGCGCCGACCCGCTGGGCGATGCGGGCGAACTTGCGCGGGTTGCCCAGCGACTCCAGGTAAAGCGCGATCACCGAGGTCCGGTCGTCATGCTCAAAGAAGCACAGCAGATCATTCGGGCTCACATCGAGCTTGTTCCCGACCGAGACGAAGGCCGACAGGCCAAGGCCGGCGGCGCGGGTCTGCTCGGTAAGCAGGAGCCCGACCGCACCGGACTGTGAGACCAGCGCCAGCCGCCCGGGCAGCGGATCGAGCGAGCCGAACGTTGCGTTCATACGGACGCCCGGATCGGTGTTCGCGACACCTAGGCAGTTTGGGCCGACGATCCGCATCCCGTGCGTGCGGGCGACGCTCAGCAGCCCGGTCTCGACCGCGGCGCCCGAGCGGCCGGTCTCGCCGAAGCCCGCGGTGATGACGGTGACAGCACGCACGCCGAGCGAGGCGGCCTCCTCGATCACGCCAGGGACCGCCGAGGCCGGAACGGCGACAACGGTCAGGTCGATCGGCTCGGGAATCGATAGCAGCGCCGGGAACGCGGGCACGCCGCAGACCGCCCGCGCTGCCGGATTGACTGGGTAGACCGTTCCGGAGAAGTCGCCGACGAGCAGGGACCGGACAACCTGATGGCCAACGTTGCCCGGGTGGCGTCCTGCCCCGACGACTGCGATCGAGCGCGGCCGGAGGATCGCCGCGACGCTGGCCACCTCCGCCGTCGCCTCCCGCTGATCACACGACGCCCGGTACGCCGCCGTCGACCGCAGATCGATCTCGACCCGCACTGTCGCCGTGCCGTTGCGCCGGGTGCAGCGCAAGCCGGTTGCCGCGAACACCTCCAGCAAGGCCGTGTTCTGCGGCCTGACCCCGGCGACCAAGCTCAGGATCCCCCGCGTCCGCGCGTACTCCACCAGGCTCTCAAACAGCAAGGTCGTCACGCCATGGCCCTGGTAAGTGTCGGTGACCATGAAGCTCGCCTCGGCAGCCGCCGACGGAGTGCCGGCGCGGTCATAGCTCGCCAGCCCGACCATCTCGCCCGAGACGAGCGCGACGAAGGCCATCCGGCTGTCGTAGTCCACCTCGCTGAAGCGCGCTGCCTGTTCCAGGCTGAGAGTCGGCCGGGCGAGGAGCACATGCTGGTGCAGCGTGCCGGGCGACATGGCCCCATGGAGCCCGACCAGCGCCGGCGCATCCGACGGCCGGATCGGGCGGACGACGGCCGTCTCGCCATTCCTGAGCAGCCCGTCGAACTCCCACGCCGACGGATATCCAGCCGGCACCGCCTCTTCTTTTGTGGCAGCACCCGAAGTAACCATCGTTACCGCCTCCCACACGATCGTCGGTGCGCCCATTCCGGCCTCGCCAGGGACCGAGGTCCCAGAGATGCCTAACTCCAGGCCAGGTCTTTGACCCCGCACCCACTTAGGCCGCTGCCCCGGATGCGGAGCCTCTTGCTGTCGCACTCATGTCCGCAACGTGCGGCTATGCCCGAATAGACCAACGGGAGTACGCTGACCCAGAACGATTCGTGTGGCGGGGATCGACGGGTATCGCCCCGGTATGACGTGACCATGGGGGAGCGGGAATGCCCCAGGGGGTGAACAGGACCGGCCCGGCTACGCAGGAAGCAGTCAAGACGGCGACCTCCGTGGCCGTGGATCCGTCCGCTTCAGATCAGTCCACCGCACCGCGTACGGCCGCAGCCGGTCCCGCTGCTTCTGCTCCACGGGCTGGCCGTCCCGTGGGCGGGCTGCGCCGGCTGAGTGCGTGGCTGAGCGGACGGCGGGCGGAAACTCCAACATCCCGGCCAGCTCTCCCCGAGGGAGCGGTCATCGGGCCACCGGTTGAACTGCCTGCCGACGATCCGCTGACCGGCTACCTGATGAATGTGGCCGCCGCCGTCGACGTCCGTGATCTCGAGTTCGAGTCGCCTGCCCTGAGGGGCCTCAAGGACGCCGGCGTCGTGCTGGCCGTCCCGCTGATCTCCGCTGGTGCTCCGCTCGGCATGATTACCTTGGGGCCCCGGCTGTCCGGAGGGGACTATTCGACCGATGATCGCCGTTTGTTGACCGCGCTGGCCAGATACGCAGCGCCTGCCATCCGGGTCGGCCAGCTAGTTCGCGAACAGCAGGCTGAGGCCCTACGGCGCGAGCGGATCGATCAGCAGCTCGAGGTGGCCCGGCTCGTCCAGCGCCAGTTCCTGCCCGAGTCGCTACCGGACCTGCCTGGCTGGCGAGTCACCGCCTTCTACCGGCCAGCTCAGACGGTGGGCGGGGACTTCTACGACTTCATTCCGCTGCCGGGCGGGCAGGTCATGGTATTCATCGGCGACGTCACCGATAAGGGTGTCCCCGCAGCGCTCGTAATGGCTAGCACGCATGCCCTGCTGCGGGCCGCCGCGCCCCGGCTGGTCAGCCCAGGGGCGGTACTGGAAACGGTGAACGGCCTGCTCTGGCGGGACACTCCGGCACACATGTTCGTCACCTGCCTGGCCTTGGTCCTCGACGCCAGGAGCGGCCAGATCACGTTTGCCAACGCCGGGCACGACGTGCCCTATGTGCGGACCGCTGACGGCGTAGCCGAGCTGCGCGCCAAAGGCATGCCGCTGGGACTCATGCCCGGCATGACCTACGAGGAGAAGGCTTTCACTTTCCGGCCAGGTGACTGTGCTCTGCTGCACAGCGACGGGCTGTCCGAAGCGCACGCCCCCGATCGTGAGATGTTCGGCTTCCATCGCGTCGCCGCCCTCGTCGGCCAGGGTGCCTCGGGACAGGCCCTGATTGACCTATGCCTGACCGAGCTCGACGCGTTCACCGGCCCCGGCCATGAGCAGGAAGACGACATCACCCTGCTCTCGCTTGAGCAGACCGTTCCTGCTGCGCGTTCTGGTATTACCCGATGAGCACGATCGCGCATCCCGCGCCGCGGCGGCTTGCGTCCTTCGCACTGGCGAGTGTGCCAGGCAATGAACGCGTCGCGCTGGACCAGGTCGCGGCGAGCGTGGCAGCCCTAAACCTGGCGCCTGACCGACTGAACAGGCTCAAGACCGCGGTCGCTGAGGCGACGATGAATGCCATCGAGCACGGGAACGGCGGCCGCCCGGACCTTGCGGTCGGCATCGAGGTCCTCCAATCGGGCGCCGAGGTCGTAGTCACGATCACCGACCATGGTGGCCGGAACGACGAAGGCTGGTCTGAGGATCAGGCCGAAATCCCTGATCTCGCCCGCAAACTCGAGGGTCAGCAAGATCCGCGAGGGTGGGGCCTGTTCCTTATCCGCCACATGGTCGATGCCATGGACGTAACGACGGACGGGGAGTACCGCACCGTCCGGCTCACGATCCAGATCGGCCCCGCGCCGCAGGGGCCGGTCAGTGGCAGTTGCGTGCCGGGCGCGCCGTAGCTCGCGACCGGGGACTGGCTGCCTGCGCGGGCCGGTCGGTAGCCCAGGCACCCATCCGGGCAAGACTCACAACACCTCCGGGGCGGATCAGATGGAAGAGCGAGCGACGCGGATGGACATCCGCCAGGCCGACGGCCACACGGCGGTCCTCGACATCAGCGGCGATGTCACGGCCGCGTCTGAGTCCGTGCTGATGTCGGCTTACGAGGAGGCCGCCCAGCAGGGTGCCCGACGGCTGGTGCTCAACTTCAGCGGTCTTGAGTACATGAACAGCGGTGGCATCGGCATGCTCGTGACCCTGCTGGTCCGTGCTAATCGCCAGCATCACCAGCTTGCTGCGTTCGGCCTGAGCCATCACTACCGGGAGATCTTTGAACTCACCCGGCTAGACGAAGCGATCGCGATCTACGACAACGAGCAGTCGGCGCTCGCCGGCCCGGCGGGGCAGGGGAGAGCGTCATGACCGAGCGTCCTGGACCCGAAGACGTCCCCCCGTCCGATCCGGCCGAGCGGGAGCCGCAGGACGACCGACGCGCGGTGCCAGCGGACGCCAACGCCACGCCGGCAGCGCCGCTGCCGCGTGACGCCGGAAGCTGGGCGGCCAAGATCGACCGGCTTCCGGTGGCCGACGGTGACCCTCCGGGCCGTAATGTGGCCGGCCGGCGCCTCAACGGCCCAGTTCAGGGCTTCGGGAAGATGTGGCGGAAGACCTACTGGATCAACGTGAGCCCGAATATTTCACCACAGACTGTGATCGCCGAGTGGAAGGCGCACTTTGGTGAGTTCTGGCCAGCGGGGAACCGGTTCAAGGGTCCGCTGACCAGCCTCAGCCCCGGTGACGTGGCTCTGCTCGACGTGAGCGTAGGCGGCGGCATCAGGCTGTCCACGGGAGTGTTCGTACTATACGCGGACGAAGAGTCATTCACCCTGATGACCCCGCAGGGCCACATGTTCGCCGGCTGGATCACCTTCTCGGCCGAGCGCGCCGGCGGCGCCAGTGCCCGGGGCGGTTCGGCGGGTGCGTCCACCGTTATCCAGACTCAGGTACTGATGCGGGCCAATGACCCGCTCTATGAGCTGGCTATGGGCCTCGGCGGCCACCGGAAGGAAGATCAGTTCTGGGTCCAGACGATGACTGCGCTGGCGAGGTACCTTGGAGCGCTTCCCGTCACCGTGCACACCCGCACCGTCTGCATTGACCGCCGGCGGCAGTGGGGCAACTTCGGCCGCATACGGTACAACTCCATGGTGCGAAGCATGCTGCATTCGACGACCGCGATCGCCCAGCGCCACCAGCGAGAAAAATGACGGCGGTGATAAGTGCGCTCACGGGCCGCCGTCGGCCGTCGGCCGCCGGGCTGGCCGGCTGGGTCATGCTGCTGCTCGCCGCTGCGCTTGTGGCCCTGTCCTTCCTGGCCCGGCAGCCCGGATACCCGCTGCAGCCCATCATGATCGCGATACCTACCGCGGCCGTCGGGGTGCTGGTCGCGCGGCGTCAGCCGCGCAACCCGAACGGCTGGCTCCTCCTCGGCATCGCAGCAGCCCTGCTGCTAAGCACCGGCGCCGGAGCCTACTCGCTCCTGGTCTACCGGCTCGGCCGGAATCTGCCCCTCGGCCCACTCGGGCTTGTGCTGTATCAGCTGTGGTCACCGGCTATCGCGCTGTTCCTGCTGGTGATCTTGCTTTTTCCCGACGGTCGCCTGCCCTCACCCCGGTGGCGATCGGCAGTGTGGGCGTACTGCCTGCTCTGCGCTGGTTATCTGGCCTTGCTGATTGCGGTAGCGGTTAACGCCATCAGCGGACACCGGATCCGGGTGGATGGTTACGGTGGTTTGACCGTCGTCGATTACCCAGCCGGTCACCTTGCGGTGGCGCAGAACATCATCCTCGTCCTGACCCTGGCGCTGGGCGTCAGTTTCGCCGCCCGCCAGCTGCTTAGCTGGCGGCGGTCATCCGGTCTTCGTCGTCAGCAGCTGAAGTGGCTGATGTTCGGAGCCGCTATCTCTCTCATCTGCGCCGGCCTTAGCGTCCCGGGCTATAGCGCATCCTCCGGGATCCTGGCTTGGCTGAACAATTTTCTCAGCATCGGTTTCGTTGCGCTGCCGGCCAGCATCGGGGTGGGAATCCTGAAGTACCGGCTGTACGAGATCGACCGGCTGATCTCCCGGACGCTGGCGTACGCGATTGTCACCGGCCTGCTGATCGGGGTGTACGCCGTCCTGGTCACCTTGGCCCATGCCGTGGTGCCGTTCAGGTCGCCGCTTGCTGTCGCTCTGGCGACGCTCACCGCGGTCGCACTGTTCAATCCGCTGCGACGCCGGGTGCAGCGGGCCGTGGACAGGCGGTTCAACCGGGCCCACTATGACGCCGAGGCGACGATCGCCGCCTTCGCGGATCGCGTGCAGGACGCCACCGATCTGGATGAGGTCCGCCGCGACCTTCTCGCGGTCGCCTACCAGGTAGGGGAGCCTGCGCACGTCGCGGTATGGGTGGGCGAGGGCCGCGACTGAGGATCTAACCGGACGCTGCTGTTATGGCGGAGCCGCCTGAAGGGGTTGCTGTGGGAAATGGCGAGCCGGAGCGAACCGGGAACGGCGCACAACGCCAGGACAAGCGTCGGGCGCCCGCAGGCCGGCGCAGGCGAGTTCCTAATGCTGTCGCGGCCGTCCCGTCATGCATGGGACGGCCGCCGTCGGCCTAGCTCAGGCTGTGGTCGCTGGGAGCGGTCCTGAGTTCGTCGCCCATCTCAAGCGGTGCGAGGTCGTTGTCGGCGAGGCCGGCGTACGGGTCGGGGATGCGGGCGCGCCTGCGGTCGTTCGCCCACACGATCACCTCGGCGATCTCCACGAGCACGACGCAAGGGGCCGCGAGCAGCAGCATGCTGATCGGGTCCGGGCTCGGGTTCGCGATTCCCGCGAAGAGGACGGCACTGAAGATCATCAGCCGCCGCCATCTGCGGAACCGTGCGTGCGTCAGGATGTGGGCCAGGTTCAGGATGACCAGGGCGAGCGGCAACTCGAAGGCCACGCCGAAGCCCAGGATCATCCCCTGGAAGTAACTCAGGTAGGTGGAGATGGTGGGCAGCACCATGACGCCGTGCGGGGCCAGGCTGAGCAGGTAGTGCAGGCCTCGGCTCATCACCAGGTAGGCGAGAGCCGCGCCGCTCGCGAACAGCGGGACCGCTGCCCCCACGAACAGGTAGGTCCAGCGCTTCTCGCGGGCGTAAAGGCCCGGGGCGATGAACGCCCAGATCTGGTAAAGCCACACCGGTGAGGTGGCAATCAGCCCGACAAAGAAGGCGACCTGCACCCGGACCATGAACGGGTCGAAGATGCCGGTGACAACCAGCTGGTCACCTTGGGTCTTGCAGCCGGTATGACCGGATATCACCGCCGAGCAGAACGGGTGGGTGACAACGGCCCAGATCGGGCCGAAGAAGACGAACCCGAGGACCATGCCACCGGCGATGGCCAGCGCTGCCTTGACGATCCGGTTACGCAGCTCACGCAGGTGCCCCATGAGCGGCATCCGGCCTTCTGGATCGGCTTTCCGTGCTGCCTGGAGCACGCGGGAGCCGGCCACGCGTGCCCCCACCACGGCCTCAGGTAGATTCGCCATCTCGGTCCTCCCGGGATCTTGTGGACCTATCCCGGCTGCTGCATACGCTGAGCTGCGGGCTGCCGACCAGCCGGCTCCTTGAGCTCAGCGAGCTGCCGCTGAAGGTCATCGATCCGTTGCTGAGCCGCCAGTTGCTGCTGCGCCGTGATCGGCTGCGGCACGGCGGGGATCTGCTGCGCTGCGGTCGGGGCCGGGGTGGCGGGCCCTGACTCGGTGTCATCCTCGTGGAGATCTTTCACTTCGGCCTTGAGGATGCGCATCGACTTGCCGAGCGAACGGGCCGCGACGGGGAGCTTCGCGGATCCGAAGAGCACGATGAGCACCACGGCGACGATCAGAATCTTCCACGGGCTGTCAAACAGGTCGCCAATCATGTCTGTCCTTTGCGGCGGGGTGATTCCCGCGGTCGGGGCTTTTTCAGCGCGAATGACGCGAATGAGATGCAGACGAGTGGTTACCGGCCTCCGGCGCGCCGCGCGGCATCCCCGCCGGGTCGCGCCCGGCGCTGATGCGCCAGACATCAATGTTTCGGTGCCGCAGGCCGTGCGGATTGCTCCCGGCGCGGGTATCAGGGCCAGCCGCACAGAAAAGTTCGCCCGTCCGCTTGCCTACTGCGCCGAAGATTGATCACCGCCGCCCGGATTCGGGTCCTGGCTCTCCCGGCATCCCGGTGACCTGGCGGAGTGCTGAGCGTGCCGGAGAAAAAATACTTGCTGAGTTCCGATCTGCTCGCCGTCAGGCTTCGAATTACGCGGTAATCATCACTAACCCGAGGGGGACAGCGATGTTCGGAAAGAACTATGTCGCTGAACTGATCGACCGCAGCGCAGAGAATCCGGCCGACCGGCGGCGCTTCCCGAAAGGCGCGAGCGCGGCCGCTCGTGACAGCCTGGATGGGCCCAGCCACGACGACCAGGGCGTCACGCTCAACGGCCAGGCCAACATCGTCCCGGCCGACTCCAACGGGCTGGCCTTCTGCCGTACCCCGGGCCAGGTCCTGAACATCGTCTACTTCACCCCCAAGGTCGCCAACTCGGGTGGGTTCTACCCGCACGGCGTCAACGGCCAGCTGCACACCAGCGCCTGACCGGAACACGACCGCGTGGCAGGTCCGGGCCGATCGCGATACCGCTGTCGGCCCGGACGGCCGCAGGGTCTATCCGGTAACGCGGGCCCGGATGGCCGGCGAGCCAGAATCGCCTCGGCGAGCTGACCGGGCGAGTTACGCATCACCACCTCCGTAGGGGCTCGCCGGGACGGCGTGGTTCCCGCGGTTTTCTGATGGAGATCCCTGGTGTTCGATCTATCTCTGCCCAAGCTGCTGATCCTTGCGGTGCTTGCGCTGATCGTGTTCGGCCCCAAGGAGCTGCCGAAGATGGCCGCCCAGGCCGGCCGCGCCCTGCGCGAGCTGCGGCGGATCGCGGACGGGGCCAAGGCCGACCTGCGCGAGAGCCTCGGACCGGAGTTCCCCGACTTCGACTTCGACGACCTTAACCCGCGCCGCTTCGTCCAAAAGCACCTGCTCAGCGACCTGGACCGGGACAACCCTGACCGGACCGATGCCAGCGGCAGGCTCCCCGTCACCGCACTCCTGCCCGGCGAGCAGCCCCCCTACGACGCCGAAGCCACGTAATGCTCGCTCCGGGAACCGCCCAGCGCGCCCGCCTATTCGGAGCCGCCCGGCATGCCGCGATCAGGGGTCGCGCCAGTGAGCATCAATCCCTCGCCTTTCCCAGCGGCGGACGTCACCCCGCCGCGGCTGACCGGGGAAGGCCCTCAGGATCTGCGGTTCGTACTGGCCGGCAGGACCACCCCGGCTTGGCGAACGCCTACCTCGACAGCGACGTAGCCGTCATTGAGCCGGCCGAAAACAGTCGGCCGGCATACTGGATCTATCACGAACTCTGGCGGCTGGTTACACTGCTGCCTCTGCCATTGCGCTATGGGATATTGCCGGGCGCTGCTGCGAGAGCAGACTTCCCTGCCGCAGTGATGATGGAGTCGTCCTGCGGCGTGTGCACCCGGGCGCACAGCACGTCCCTGTAGTGCCGCTCCAGCGGGTATCTCCTAGTCAGACCGTTATTACCGATCAGCGCGACCGCCTGCTCCACCGCTCCGATCGCGGCCCGGGTACCGCTCAGCTTGGCCATCCCGGCATGGCGGGCGGCGGCTGGATCACCGGCGTCGGCGCGCGCCGCCAGGCTCGCGACCAGGTCATCCGCCGCCGTGAGCGACGCCTCGATTTCGCCGACCGCGCTCTGGAACCTGGGCAGCGTGGCCAGCGGTTTGCCCAGGGCAGCAGGAGTCCGCTCACTCAGGAAGCCAATCAGCCAGTCCCTGGCCGCGCTGGCCACCCCGAGGTAGAGCGCGGTCAGGCCAAGCGCATTCCAGGTCATCAGCCCGGCATCGCGCGCCGGGCTCGCCGCCGGCTCGGCCAGGCCGGTGACCGCTGCCGCGGGAACCGTGGTGCCTGCGAAGATCACGTCATCGCTCCGGCTGGCCCGCAGGCCCAGGTGATCCCAGGTCGGCTCGGTGGTGATCCCCGGCGAGTCGGACCGGACCAGGAAGCTGCCGACCCGGGTGGGGGATTCGTCGGTACTGGCCCAGACGATCATCCAGCGCAGGCCCACCGCGCCGGTTGAGAAGATCTTCCGGCCGGCCAGCGACCAGCCGCCCGGTACCCGGCGCGCGGTGGTTGCGGGCAGGCCGCCGCGGGCCGGCGTCCCGAGTTCCGGCTCCACCCGGAGCGCGTTGACCAGGACCGGCCGCCGCGCGGACTCCGCGAGCACCTCGGCGTACAACTCCTCCGGCCAGGTTGCCTCCTTCGCCTGCGCGGCATGCTGAAACAGCGTCATCGCGGTGATCAGCGCGACCGACGGGTCGCCGCGGCCCAGCGCTCGCAGGATGGCCACGGTCTGGGCCAGTCGTGCGCCAGGCCCGCCGTAACGTCCGGCCACGGTCGCCGTGAGCAGCCCGGCGGCATGGACGGCGGCGATCCCGTCGGCGGGAAAGGATGCAGCCCGGTCGTGTTCTCCGGCCCGCGCGGCCAGCGCCGCAGTCACCTCGGGCAGGCGCTGGATGTCGAGCTGGGGTCCGCGCCCGGCGGGCACTTCCTTTTTTCGCGGTGAGTCATCCAGCCGACCCGGCATCAGTCGCTCCTCGCCGATACGTGGGCACCCCGGCATCGGCCGGGGAGTTCTGGTGGATGGTTCATGCCGAGAGTGGCGCCGCCTCGGCCGTGTCCGCGCCGACCGGTGTGCGCGCCGCCTGCTCGCGCAGCAGCGGCACCAGGTCCCTGCCCCAGTCCACCACGTCGTCCAGCGGGTCGAAGCCGCGGATGAGCACGGTGTCCACGCCCACCCGGCGGTAGGCCATCAGGGCGTCGGTGACCTGCCGCGGGGTGCCGACCAGCGCGGTGGAGTTACCGCCAGGCCCGGTCAGCTTGGTCACGCCGTACCACAGACGCTCGTCGTGCACGTCCCGTTCCGCGCCCTGCCGCTGCAGCCGCTCCGAGCCGACGGAGGAGGACTCGCGGAAGCCGGACGACCGGCCGTGGCTGGGTACCTGAATGCCCTGCACCTGCGCGGTTTTCGTCTGGACGCGGCCCGCCGTCGCTGACCTGATGTCCTCGGCGCGCTGCCACGCCGCTTCCTCGGTATCGGCCACGATCGGCCGGACCGACAGGCTGAACCTCACGCTGCGGCCGTGGCGAGCGGCCGCAGCCTGGATCCGGGTGATCCGCTCGGCGATCTGGGCGACCGGCTCGCCCCAGAGCATGTAGACGTCCGCGTGCTCGGCGCCCACATCGACAGCGGGTGCCGACGCGCCACCGAAGTAGAGCGGGATCCCGGTGGCCGTCGGCGGCCGGACCGAGCTGTACGCCCCTCGCACCTGGTAGAACTCCCCGTCGTAATCGAACGGATCGGCCGAGGTGAGCTCCCGGCGAAGCAGGCTCATAAACTCCGCGGTCCGCGCGTACCGCCGGTCGTGGCCGGTAAAGTCGCCGTCCCGCTTCTGGTCGGGTTCGTCGCCGCCGGTGATGTGATGGATGGCGACGCGGCCGCCTCCGGTCAGTTGGTCCAGCGTGGCGAGCTTCCGCGCGACCAGCGTAGGAGCCGCGAACCCGGGCCGGTGTGCGATCAGCACCTTGAGGGCCGAGGTGGCGTACAGCACATGCGCCGCGACCGCGAACCCGTCCGGGCCGGTCGCGCCGTAGCCGATGAGCACCCGGTCGAAGCCCGCCTCCTCGTGCGCCTGCGCGAAACGGGTCCAGGTAACCAGCGTCGATCTGCGGCCCGTCAAAGGAACCCCGCGACTCCGAGATTTCCTTGGTCCCTACCATGCCGATGATCTCGATGGACATTGACGACGCTTCTCCTGCCACATCGGAAGGGGCCGACGGCGCTGAGCACGCCGGTCGCGCAGCCGGCGATCGCTCCTCCCTTGCAGGCAAGCACGCCGGGCGGCCATTGTCAATAAAACAGACCGACTTAATAGGATTTAGCTATGTCCAGTGGAGCAGCGCACGGCAGCACTGAATATTTGGAGCCAGTCGACGGCCGGGTAGCCGTCGTGGCAGTGATCGGCGCGGGCGCCAGCGGGACTCTCGCCACAATCTACCTGCTCCGGGCGGCAGTCGCGGCGCGGATCCCGCTGCGGATCGCCCTGCTCGACCGGCACGGACAGCACGGGCTGGGCCGGGCGTACGCCACCGCGCACCCCGCCCACCTGCTGAATTCCTCCGCCACGTCGCCCGCTACTGGGAGGTGCACCGCCACCGTGTGCCGCCCGCGACCGCCCAGCGGATCGACCAGCTCCGGTCGGCAGGACGGCTCTCGGTGCTACGCGGCCGCGTCATCGCGGTCGCCGACGAGCCGGCGGGCCTGTGCGTCGGGATCGAGCAGGGCGCCCAGGTAACCGAGATAGCGGCTGGCTGGCTGATCAACGCCACCGGGCCCGCCGCGGACGTCACCGCCACCACGGACCCGCCGCTGCGGAGCCTGCTCGATAGCGGACTGGCCAGGCCGGACTCGCTCCGGCTCGGCATCGAGGCTGACGCCCGGGGAGCGCTGCCGGATGTGTCCGGTACGCCGAGCAACATCGTCGTCACGCTCGGCCCGCCGCTGCGGGGGCAGTTGTATGAGACCACCGCTATTCCGGAGATCCGCGATCAGGCCGCCGCGCTCGCGGGCCCACTGCTCGCCGCATGCTGCGGCCGGACTGCGCCGCTGGCCGCGCCCAGCCTGCCGGGCAAGGCGGGAAGCGCGGCCTAGGCCAGGCGAGCTAGCGACCGCGCACGGCAACGGCCGCCCGAACATCCAGCGGAGGAGCCGGGAAGCCGTCGCCGGCGCCGGCGACCAGGGCGACGGTGCGCCGGAATCGCTCCCGGTCGCCCGGCGCCAGGCCGGCGGTGAGCGCGTCGAGTTCGGCGCATACCTGGTCGTGGACCGCGACTGCGGCCCGCTGGCCCGCCGCGGTCAGCCGGACCCTCAGGGCCCGGCGGTCTCCGGGCACCCTCGTCCGCCCGGCTAGGCCGCGTCGTTCGATCCGGTCGACGAGCCCGGTGATGCCGGCCTTATCGATACCGAGCAGCCCGGCCAGCTCGGCCATGCCCCTCGGCTGTTCGACGAGGATGCACAGCGTCCTGGCCTGGGTCGCCGTGAGCTCGTGTTCCCCGGAGACCCGCGCGAACACGCTGTCCACCAGCCGGGCCAGACGAACCAGCCCGGTCGCAAGGTCAGGACCCGCGTCCCCTCCGCTCTGAACCGTCATGGCCCCTCCCCATCTCCATCCCGGCCGGCATATAGTACGCGATATAAACAGTTTATATTAATGATAATCGGCATGGACAACGCTATGGGTGTGAGAGCGGGGCACGAATGAGTACGATCACAGGCCAGCGAATCGGTTTCGGGATCATCTATGGCTTCCAGCCCTTTGACCCCGGCCGCCTGATAGCCGAAGCGCAGCATGCCGAATCGCTGGGCTTCGGCCTGTTCTGCGTGGCCGACCACCTGCACGGGGCGTATCCGACGCCCGAGCCCTGGACCGCGCTGAGCTGGATAGCCGCGGTCACCGAACGGATCGGCGTGATGACCAACGTCCTCGGGCTGCCCTACCGGGCCCCCGCGGTGACCGCGAAGATGGCCGAGACGCTCGATCGGCTCTCCGGCGGCCGCCTGATCCTCGGCCTCGGAACGGGCGGCTACGACGGCGAGTTCGCCGCTTTCGGGCTATCCCAGCGCACCCCGGGCGAGAAGGTCACCGCTCTCGGCGAGGCGGTTCAGATCATCCGCGGGCTATGGCGGGATCCGGGTTTCTCCTTCGACGGCGAGCACTTCGTCGCGCGTGACGCCCAGATCGAGCCCAGGCCGGCGCACCCGATCCCGGTATGGCTCGGCACCTACGGCCCCCGCGCCCTCACGCTGACGGGCACCCTCGCGGACGGCTGGGTTCCCTCGCTCGGCCGGGTCGGCCTCGAACAGGCATCGGCCATGCGCGCCACCGTGCGCGCCGCTGCCGAGGCGGCCGGGCGGAGCCCCGATGAGATCACCTGCGCGATCAACCTCATCGTTGAGTTCACCCCGAACGGGCCAGCGGCGAGCCCGGAGGGCCAGCGGATCGCTGGCCCTAGCGAGACCATCGCCGAACGGCTCATCGCCATCGCGCACGCCGGGTTCACCGTGCTCAACGTGGCCCTGGCCGACGCTGACGCGCGCCGCCGCTTCGCGGCCGAGGTCATGCCGCTGGTGCGTGACGGGCTCACCCGCCCGGCGTAGAGCATCCGGTAGTTATTATCGGAAATAGGAAGTTCGTCGTCCTGCCCCTGATCATCAACTCCTCGGACCCTCATACCGGCCAGACGCTGAGCCAGCATGACAAGTTGGGCAGCGTTCTGGCGCGGGGGAACTCACCGAACATCTGGCTGCGACGCTTACCGGATCGGCGAACGGCACGGCGCGCCATTTCTTTGTTCTTCGCCAGCGGTGCTGCTGAGCGCGGTGGCTCAGCGCACCAGCCGGGTCCGGGCTTGGTAGCGCGAGCAGCTTGAGTGGCCCGCTGCGGCCATCGCCTCCGGCTGCGCCGGAGTTACCCGGACTCCCGCTGAGCATGACAGCGAGCCTCCACCGCCATCAGCACGGGAAGGTCAGGGCATGCCGTAGGGGATCTCCGGGGAACTGGCCGCGATCTCGATGAGGCGGTTGTACTTGGCGACGCGCTCGCCGCGCGCGGGGGCACCGGACTTCAGGTGGCCGCTGCCAGTCCCGACGGTGAGGTCGGCGATGAAGCTGTCTTCGGTCTCGCCGGAGCGGTGCGAGACGAACTGCCGGTACCCCGCGTCGCGGCAGATGGCCATCGCCTGAAGCGTCTCGGTGACGGTGCCGATCTGGT
>Ga0302226_10000747_pt1 | contig 25870 bp, 29 predicted proteins | sample II_Palsa_E3_3_FD_193524 | JGI IMG/M metagenome (GOLD analysis project Ga0302226, IMG submission 193524) | Peat permafrost microbial communities from Stordalen Mire near Abisko, Sweden - II_Palsa_E3_3 | ecosystem: Environmental > Terrestrial > Soil > Palsa > Peat permafrost | place: Sweden...
ACGAAAAGACCCTCAGCAACATCCAGGAAGTCACCGCCCGCTCCGGCCGCGTCATCGCCATCGCCATCGAAGGCGACACCCACATCTCGCAGCTAGTCGAGCACGTCATCCACATCCCCCAAACCCACGAGCTCCTCCTCCCCATCCTCGAAGTAGTCCCCCTCCAACTCCTCGCCTACCACATAGCCGTAAGAAGAGGCTGCGACGTAGACCAACCCAGAAACCTCGCGAAGAGCGTTACGGTCGAGTAGCTTAATTAGCTGAAACCGATTTCCTTAGTCGAAGAATGTCGTCGACGACGCGAGGTGGCACGCCCTCGTTGAAATCGACTTGAAGTTCTCGCCGGCCTTCACCCGCGTTAATTCGTATACCTCTGACAAACGGATTCTGGTGCAACTTCATTTGGAATTCATCAAGCTGCTGGTCACTCATATCCCCAATAAATATTGTCAGTTCATCCGGATATCGGGCAGCCCCACGAGCAGGAGGAATAAGGATTCGCTCACTCCTATCCATCCGCTGAATAGCAGCCCGCAGCGACTTCAGCTCTTCAAGGACGAACTCTTGACCACTTATTTCTTTTTCCTCTAGCTTGGCAACGGTCACACGTTTGAAATGCTTCAGAAACGTACTGTAACCGGGGTCGGCGTGGGCTTTGGTGAGAGTGGCCTTGATTTTCTCGGCCAAGCGATCTTTGAAATCAACAATCTTTGAGAACCGCAGGTCGCGAGGATAGGTGAGATGCTCAATGCTTCCTGTATCGAACGAGTAGCCCGTCTTGTCGTCTTTCACGATAATTGTGGGCTTGTCAAAAGCGAGCCGCAAACCCAGCTCGAACATGACATTAGGGTTCTTACCGCTCACGTCGCAAACGACAATCGGATTGTCATAGAGATTTTGAACAATCGTCGTATGAATTAGGCTAGATTCCTCGGTATAACTTACGAGGTTAGCCGCCAAGCCAGCGGCGGAGACCGAGTCCTTCAAAATGTCTAAAACGTCGACCCAATGGGACTCGCTGTAATCAGCCATTGCAGCAATAGGCATCACAATGCCGCATTGCGTTGGGTCCGAATTGCCATCGACGATCCTTACGTGCGTTTTCTTCCCTGTAGATTCCGGCATTTAATCTCCGCTTGTGCTTAGGACACGAATTGTAACGCGCCCAGTGGACCAACCAATACTTCTGAGACGCGGAATGAGTATTCTCTACAAAATGGACATTCCTCTAAAGGTCGAACTCCCCCGCCTCTCGCATGCGGACGTATTGAAAGTCCTGTTGCCAATTGTCCCAGGCGGCGTTCTGATGGCGGATGCTATGCTCGCAGGGTTCAGGCCCATACCGCTAGGCTATGCGTTGGGCCTAGGGTATAAAACGACGGTTGTCATTGCTGTGATCTGCAGTTATCTCGCGGGCGTATCGCTAACCATCACCATAGACACGATCTTTCAGTGGGCTGCTCAGAAAATTTGGCCTATGAAAGGGTACAGCCTCTCCGCAGATCCCTATTGGAGGCTTCTTGCTACCAAGTTAGTTGGTCAGGCACTCACTCCTGATGCAATGAAACTTGATGAGGGTACAGCGAAAGACCAGCTAAAAAGGGTCCTCGTGCGGAATGAGGAAGCGATGCAGAGTCAAGAAAAAATGGAAAAGAAAGCTAAAGAAGTAAAGGAGCTACTAGCTACAAGGCGAGCCGAAGCGAATGCTCTCAACGACGGTGAGGCCAAAACGAAAGCGCTGGGATACCTCACGGAGCTTGACCAAACACGAGAAGAACTGGACAAAACCATAGCCGAAAGCACAATAAAACAAGCGAAAGAATATGCTTGGATTCAGCTGAGTTTCTCCCTGACACTATGCGATCCCATCGTGAGCCCCTACGAAGGCTACGATGCCGTCTTATTGGCGATCCTGAGTAGCGCACTGACCCAACTCGTCTTCGCAGCTTCAACTCGCGGAAATCGGTGCGCTCCCTATATCGTCGTCTCGATCATATTGCTTGCCATCGCGGGCTACGGAAGAGCCAAAGTTTTTCGCCTGTCGAAGACCTATCAAGAGACAAACATGCTTGCTATAACCTCATTGCTGAAAAGGCTCACTCTTGAGAAAGCTCCTCCACCTGACCGAAGACCAGAACGGTAGACCAAGCGCTCCATTACGAACCTTTCGCAGCTTATCCTCCATCCATAGGTGCAATTTCCGGGTACTCCCTTACTAAGCTTACTTTTCGCATGGTTGGGTAGAAGGTGCCACACCCCGCACGACTCATCGCCGCCCGCTCAGGACGCATCTAACCACCAGAGCGCCCAACCATGACCCCACGCACGCCCCGACTCCTCCCCTTCACCACAGCCATCCTCGCCCTCACCACCCTCACCCTCCCCCAACCCCTGCACGCCCAACTCCCCGCACCGTGCACGCTCCTCACCCCCACCCAAATCAAAACCGTCCTCACCACGCCCCTCAGTGAAGGCAAACCCGGCACCCCCACCGACGGCACCACCGACTGCACCTGGTCCGACCCCAAGGGCGTAACCCGCGTCTACCTCTCCCTCAACGACCCCGGCATCCACTACAAATCCTTCCGCGACTCCATGCTCGCCACCGGCAAACTCGTCCCCATCCCCGGCCTCGCCGACGACGCCTTCTTCATCTCCAGCGCCGGCAACTCCGCCGCCCTCTACGCCCTCAAAAACAAGCACCTCCTCCTAGTCACCGTCGACGGCCCCAACTTCACCAAAACCCAAAACGAATCCGCCGAGCAAACCCTCGCCACCGCCATCCTCCCCAAACTCTAGCCCCCGAAACCCCCGCCGTCCGCGCAAGCCCCCGCCGCACAATTCAGCCCCCGTCAGAAAGCGTCACACCCCTCGCACCGAACTCCGGCATAAGATCACCCCATCGCATCTACCGGAGACCGCCATGAAGAAACCCATCCTCGCCGCCACCTTCCTTCTGCTGCTAGGCGCAGCGCAAGCCGCCGACTTCCCCAACATGCCTCCCCTCAAAGAAGGCCTCTGGAAGATCCGCATGATCGACACCGCTCCCGGCCAAAAGTCCACCGACAACACCTACTCGCTCTGCCGCGACCACGCCTACGATGAGAAAGGCCGCCAGATCGCCAACAAGTTCCTCACCGCCTGCTCCACCACCTCCGACGTCAAGTCCGGCAACACCCGCACCGTCGTCACCAGCTGCAAGATCGGCGGCAGCACCGTCGTCACCCGCAGCACCCTCACCGGCCTCAGCGACACCCACTTCCGCACCGAAACCTCCGCCACCTACACTCCTCCCCTCTACGGTCAGAGCCAGAGCTCCATGATTCAGGAGCAGACCTACCTCGGCGCCTGCCCCGCCAACATGCAGCCCGGCGACCGCCAGCTCCCCGACGGCACCCTCCAGCACCACCACTAACCCGCCCCCCGCAGCACCCACCCCAACAACCTCACCATCCAAGGCGTCCCACTAATCGCAAGCGACACCCAAAATAGCGACATAACCGCCACCGTCGCCACCACCGTCTGCCAGTACGCCTTGTGCCGAGTCACCAGGTCATACACCAGCACCGTCAACACCTCCGCATAAAAGAACGCCGGCACCCAAATCGGGTTCCCATGCATAAACGCCAGTGGCCACCGACTAATCGCCGGCCCCATAATCCCCAGCGTCGCCAGCAGCATCAGCCGCTTGTGAATCGGCCGGTTGGTCCGCACCGCAATCGCCCAACCCACCAGCCCCGCAAACAAAATCACCTCAAGATTGTTCAGCGTAAACGCCATCGGCACCGTAAATCCCGGAGGCGCATCCCCGCGCCGCACCATCGCGCAGTTCGTCCAAATCCCCAGCACCATCATCGTCGGAGCCAGCACCGCCCCCGCCCACCCCAGCGTCCGATGCACCCGCACCTTCCCCACGCTGATCAGTGTCGTCTGAATCAAAAACAAAAAGATCCAGCACGAAAACGCAGCCCCATGAAAATGCACCAGCCGGCTTTGCAGCGGCGCCATCACCATCCCCGCCAAAAAGTAAGTATGCGCAAACCCAAACAGCACCGACCCCAGCATCACCAGGGCCATCGCGCCAAAGAAGTAATCATCCGTCCGCGCCCGCACAGGACGCGCAATCAAAGTGGCCATAAAAGGTCTCTCTCAGCAATGGATTTTGTCGGGCTTGCACCCATCTTTCCCCAACCCCTCCCCCCTGTCAACCCAGGCAATCAAAACCCTCGCCGTCCGCGCAGGACCATCCTGTACACTCTGAACACCTGAACCACCACATCTCTCAGGAGGAACATCATGGGTCACGGAATCATTGCCTGGATCATCATCGGCATCGTTGCAGGCTGGCTCACCGGAAAAATCATGAAGGGCGGCGGCTACGGCTGGCTCCTCGACATGGTCATCGGCCTCGTCGGCGCTGTCATCGGCGGAGAAATCTTCAAGGTCCTCGGCTTCGGCGGCACCGGCGAGCACGGCCTCATCGTCAGCATCATCATCGCCACGATCGGCGCCGTCATCCTAACCTTCATCATCCACCTCTTCACCGGCCGCCGCAAAGTCTGATTCCAAAGCGGTTACACGCATCACCCGCCCAATTAGCGGGAAATTCACTGGACTTCCTTGCTGCTCCCCCTCATCCTTAAGGGAGCAGCAAAAGGGTCCTTTTATGTTTCACAAAAACGCAGTAAGCTTCGAAAATTCCAACTCCTCCGCCTCAACCCCCAACAATCTACGCCTGATGCCTTCGGTCGCATCCAACCGGCCCGCGCGCTCCACGCGTCTCGACCTCCTGATCATCACCAGCCGTCGCTGCTCCGCCTTCTTCGCAGAAGCAGCCGTGCTCGTCCTGGTCTTCGGCCTCCTTGACTACTTCATGCTCAAGGGCCGCATCGAGCTCGCCTGGATCCTACTCGCCATCGGCGCCTCGCTCACCCTCCTCGCCGCCAGCATCGCCACCGACTTCGCCGCCCACCACTGGGTCAAAGCCCATCCCTAGCGTCCCCACCGAAATCCCCACCGATGAGATTCAGCCCTAACCCACTGCGATCTCGCTACCCACTAATCTGGGTGCCCCATTCATACGCGTTCTTTGCGGATGAGTGGGGAATCGTCGCGCCGCAAGAACCCTCAGTCTGCGCAAGAAAACTCTCGCCGTCCGGGCAGGACCCTACGCCGGATAGCCCGCGTCCATCCACTCCTTGAACTTCGCCACGGTCTCTTTCCCCCAAGGCGCATCCGGAGGCATCGTCCCCGCCGCGACCGCGCCATACACCAACTGCGCATTCGCCGGCACGCACATCCACGCGGCCTCATCCAGCGCGATTCCCGCCGGCTTCATACAAGCCACATCCCCATCCCGAAACAGCGGCCGAATATCTGCAGCAAAGCTCAAAGCCATAAAGCCTCCTCCAGCTTCCGAATTCACTCACTCTACTCGCCTTGCCGCGCATCCTACAATCTGCCATGCCAGACGAGCCCACTACACCCGACACCACACCGAACCTCCAGCAGGAAATCGCCCACCTCAAGGACGCCCTCGCCCTCCTCGGCGCGCGCCCCTGTGTCCACTGCGGCAACTTCTATCTAATTGCCAACGCCGGTAACCTCTTCAACGCCGGCCCCAACACCGGCACCGAGCGCGTCTGCTACAACTGCATCGCCCCCTGGTGGCGCGCCCGCTGCCCCAATCTCACCATCCCCGAGCGCCAGGCCATCGAGCCCAAACTCATGCACTGGCTCATCGAACATCACGAGGCCAAAGTCTTCCGCCAGCTCAACGACCTGCCCCCCGAAGACAAGCAGGACCTCCACCTCACCCTGGGTTGCGCCGAATGTGCCGGTACCGGCATCCTCGCCAACAGCCGCTGCAACCACTGCCTCGGCAACCGCAGCGTCTGGGTCATCACCTCCAAGCCCTTCGCGCAAGCGAACACTTAACTCTCGCCGTCCGCGCAGGACCAGGACCAGGACAGCATGCTCTTATAGTTCTATGACGCCCACCAGTTCCACCAGCGCCATCGCCCCCACCCCCGGCCACTCGGTAGCCAGCAAACGCCTGCTGCCTTGGCTAGTCGCCGTCGCCTTCTTCATGGAGTCGCTAGACACCACCATCCTCAACACGGCAGTCCCCGCCATCTCCGCCGCCCTCCACGTCGGCCCCCTCAGCATGAAGGCCGTGCTCGCCAGCTACACCCTCTCGCTAGCCGTCTTCATCCCCATCAGCGGCTGGGTAGCAGACAAGTTCGGAACCCGCCGAGTCTTCGCCACCGCCATCGGCCTCTTCACTCTCGGCTCGCTCTTATGCGGCCTCTCCTCCAACATCCACGTGCTAGTAGCGTGCCGCATCCTGCAAGGCTGCGGCGGCTCCATGATGGTCCCGGTAGGCCGGCTCACCCTCGTCCGCACCTTCGGCAAAGCAGACCTGCTCCGCGCCATGAGCTTCGTCTCCATCCCCGCCCTGGTCGCGCCCATGCTCGGCCCCATCGCCGGCGGCCTCATCGTCGGCTACCTCCACTGGCGCGTCATCTTCTTCCTCAACATCCCCATCGGCCTCATTGGCCTCATCATGGTCTACCTCCATCTACCCGACTACCGTGAAGACACCCATCCCCTCGACATCGTAGGCCTCATCCTCTTCGGCTCCGGCATCGCTCTCCTCTCCTATGTCCTCGAAGTCTTCGGCGAACATACTCTAAGCCGTTACGAAATCTCCGGCCTCACCATCCTCTCGCTCTCGTTACTCGCCGGCTACTGGCTGCACGCAAAATCGATAGCCTACCCGCTTCTCGATCTCGCACTCTTCAAGATTCGAACCTTTCGTGCCTCCGTCAGCGGAAGCTTCTTCACCCGCATCGGCATCGGTGGCGTCCCGTTCCTCCTGCCCCTTCTCTACCAAGTAGGACTAGGCTTCACTCCCGTGCAATCCGGCCTGCTCATCATGCCGCAAGCCATCGCTGCCATGAGCATGAAGGCCATCATGCCCCGCCTGCTAGCCACTATCGGCTACCGCTGGGTCCTCATCTCGAACACGCTAGTCCTGGGCCTCCTGCTGCTACTCTTCGCGACCATTGGCACGCACACCCCCATCTGGAGGATCGTCTTCCTTGCCTTCCTCTACGGAGCCTTCACCTCGCTGCAATACACCAGCATGAACACCCTGGTCTACGCCGACACCAACGACCAGCAATCCAGCGCCGCCAGCTCCATCGCCAGCACCATGCAGCAAATGTCGATCAGCTTCGGCGTAGCCACCGCCGGCCTGGCCACAGCCTTCTTCATCCCCACCGGCCACACCAGCTCACCCGAGATGATTCACGGCATCCACAAAGCCCTCTTCGCACTAGGCCTCCTCACCATGATCTCGACCATCGTCTTCCACAGCCTAAAGCGCGGCGATGGCGACGCCGTAAGCCACCACGAAAAAATCCTCCACCCCAACGGCTAGCAGGGAAGAGAAGTGCCACCACACACCCGCCGTCCGCGCAGGACCGGGTGCCCCATCCGTCCCCGTACCTTACGGACGGATGGGGAAGCCCTGATAGCCCGCCCTCAGCTCAGGCCATCCATCTGCGACGAACCGTACCCGCGATCCCAAGCACCCCTGTGCCCAGCAGCATCAGACTCCCTGGCTCCGGAGTAACCGCAGGAGGAGGAGTCGTGGTGGTCGTGGCCTGATCGAGAGTCGTCTCGCCAAGAGCGATGACATACGAATCGGTTTGCACCGCGGTCAGATCGACCGTGCCCGTGCCCAAGGACGCGATCTGAGCCGCGCTGAGTGTATAGGACCAAGGATCGGGAACCGGATCATAACCAGAGCAGAACATGAAATCCGCGGCGCATGTCGCCACTTCGATATTTCCAAGGTAGACGTTGACAGCCGATGTCGGTTGCTCGTAACCAATGTTCGAAGTGGAATAGTTGCCAAACGTTCCAGAGATGGTGATCGCCGAATCGTCAGAGAGAATGTCAAAGCTGCCGATCGTGACTGCGGCAGCGGGAAATGGACCAGTGTCTATGTTGGGTGAGGTGTACTGACCGACGGTCTGGATATTGTCGGCACGGGCAGCGGGGCTAAGAGAGCCAAGAATTACCAGCGTGGTTGCGAACAGCGTTAGGAAACCTGGGAAACGACGAGCAGACATGACAGGACCTCTTCTTCAAGAATTTGCGGAGTCACACACTCCGGAGCAGCGAGTGTGTGCAGCCTTGGCGTTCGTTTGTGTGAGCGTCTGCTCCCAACCCGCGACTGTCAAAGGGCGAAAGAGGATGGCCATGGGGCAAATGGGGACATCGAGATCTGCCTGTGACCAACGGCTGATCTCCATGTACGAACATGTGACCAATATCCGCAATCGTGAGTGACGAAAGCTCGCACTCAGGAAATCTCGTGCCATCGAGCGCTCGACCACGAGTAAAATCGGGTGCCCCATTCATGACAGCTTTTGTCATGAGTGAGTAGTCGCGCCACCACTCCCACAGTCCCAACTGCAAAGTTTTGCGCACATCCCCTAGCGCAGCGGAGGCAGCCCGATCTCAGCCAGCAGCCGCGCATAGCGAGGATCGCGATGCAGCGACATAAACTCAGGCGTGAGATTGATGCCGATCAGCTCCACGTCGTGCCGCTTCACCAGCTGATCCAGTTCAGCGAAGGCAGCGTCGGAATGACCCAGTGCCGCCTCGGCATGTGCCGAAAGAATCGTCGGATTTCCAGGGTTAGCCACCTTCTCCTGCTCCAGCAACGCCTGCCACATCGCCGCTTCGCCATGAGCCTTGTAGGCACGGTCCATCGTCGCCTGCGACTTCAGAGCCGCATCATCGTGCGTCAAATCCACCCAACGCCGGTATTCCGCAAGAAAGCGCGGAATGTCATCAGGCTGCAAGAGGCTGAGGACACTTAACCTCAAGTGCGCCGCACTGAAGTTCGGGTCTTCTTCGGTAACCCCCTGCAGAAGCTCAAGCGCCTCTTCGCGATGCCCGCTGAATCCTTCTGCAATGGCGCGCGTATTGAGGATTGCCGTCGAGTCCGGCTCCAGCCGCTGCGCAATATCCAACTGCTCCAGCGCCTCCGGGAACCGCCCTTCATGGTTCAGCATCGAGCCATACCAATGATGTCCCAACGCCGAGTTGGGATCGAGATGGATTGCCGTCCGAAACTCCTGCTCCGCTGCGGGCACATTCCAATCCCAGAAAAATTCAATGTAAGCCAGCGCCGCATGCGGGTTCGACAGCGTTGGATCTAGAGCAATGGCCTTCTGTGCCTCGAAACGCGCCTTTGCATACGCCTCTGCCGACGGCATCGATCCATACTCGCGTAGCAAATTGTGCGTGACCGCCAACGCAGACCACGCCGGCGCATAATTGGGATCCCTGTCGATGGCTTGCTGCAATAAGTGCTCAGCTTCACGCAGTGATTCAGGTCGCCGCTGCTCGTAAAAATAAACCCCGCGCAGGTAGAGCTCATCCACCCCCGGAATCGTCGAATGATCGCGCGCGGCAACGGTGGGGGCCACCAGCGCTGCCTTCTTATGAGCATGCAGCGCAATCGCCGCACCTCCAGCGCACAGCAACAGCATCACCAGCACAGCAGGCATCGTCCACGAAAGGCCACGCTTGATTGGCTCAACAGCCAACGCTTGCACCGGCAGCTCCGTCGGTTCAGCAGCTTGAGCTTCCTGCGGAGTCTCCGAATTGCGCAGCCAGCTCTCGAGATCCGCTACGGTGATGTAGACATTCGCGCGACCCTTACCGGGCATCCGCCGCACCGGAAAATCGCGCTGCTTTTCCCAACGCTTTACGGTGCGCTCATCTCGGTTAACGTACTCCGCGATTTCCTTCCAGCCCTGAAGAATCCTTTTGTCCGGGACATCCAAGCGGGGCCCTCATTGAGACGGTCGGCAGTCTGGGATTTCGATCTTCGCAAGAATTCTACGCGAATCCCTATATAAATAGCATGAATCGCACTCCACTGCGTCCTGCCCTCTCCGCACTCCTTCGCGGCTGCATTGACAAGGAGACGAGCGCTCCCCCATCCGACCCCCCGTCCCCCAAAAAACTCTCGCCGTCCGCGCAGGAACACGGAACCAACCCCCCACCCCCCGCGTATCTCCTCTCGCACCCGAAACCCGAAGGAGCCCTCATGCGCTTATCCGCCCTCGTCCCCTGCGCCGCCCTGCTAGCAGTCCTCCCCCTCGGCGCCCAGTCTTTCTCCACCCACCCCTGCGCCTCCGACGACGACCACGGCGGCACCCTCTCCCACTGGTTCAACGGCGAGCAGGCCTGCGAAGTCCGCGCCACCACCTTCTCCCTCGTCAACGGACACATCAACGTCAACAGCATGAACGGCGGCATCGAAGTCATCGGCCAGGATCGTCAGGACGTCGCCCTCGAGGCCCGCGTCAGCGCCCACTCCGGCAGCCAGTCCGAAGCCGAATCCATGCTCAAGGAAATCACCATCGAGACCGGCGCCACCGTCGAAGCCCACGGCCCCCACACCTTCGGCAACCACAACTGGTCGGTCGGCTATAAGCTCCTCGTCCCCCGTCAACTCGCCGGCAAATTCCACACCATGAATGGTGGCCTCGAACTCTCCGGCATTCACGGCGACATCCAGGGTGAAACCACCAACGGCGGCCTTCACATCGAGAACCTCGGCGGCAACGTCAACGTCAGCACCACCAACGGCGGCATCAAGGCCAACCTCGACGGCCCCACCTGGCAGGGAAGCGGCCTCACTGCCAGCACCACCAACGGCGGCGTCTCCGTCAAGCTCCCCTCCAACTACTCCGCCCACCTCGTCGCCAGCACCACCAACGGCGGCACCGCGCTCAACCTCCCCAACGCCAACCAGGACGGCGTCCACCGCCACTCTATCGACACCAACCTAGGTTCCGGCGGCCCCACCATTAGCTTTGAGACCACGAACGGCGGCGTGTCTATCGACTAAATCCGTCGTAAGAGTGCTTCCTCCGCCCCCTCGAAAGAATTTTGGTCTGCCAAATTTACGCAGTCTTCAATTCGTGGATCGAGGGGGCGTTCTTTTCTCTCGCGCCACCTCAAATCCAATTTTTCTCCGCTTCTCCAAAAATCCGGGTGCCCCAGAGCCTGCCCTGAGCTTGTCGAAGGGTCCCACTTCTGGAACCTGGATTTACAGGAGTTCATCGGCCCACAAAAGTCCGGGTGCCCCATCCATACGCGCTTTTGCGGATGGGTGGGAATGCAAAATTTCAACACTGCCAGGTACCCGCCGGGACCCCGGTAGCCCACAAGACCGGCTCCTCAGGTGTCGAGTGGGGCATGATCCCCGCCACCAACGATGTCGACCTCATCACCCTACCCGACGGCCGCCGCCTCGCACTCGCAGTCTTCGTCACCGACGCCCACGCCGATCAGGACACTTGCGACCACGTCATCGCCACCATCGCCCAAGCGGTCTACAACGAGTCGCTTACCAAACAGAATTAGTCTTCAGCGCACGTTCGGTCGGGTGCCCAACCACGAAGGCCCATCCACAAACCTCAGGGTGCCCCATTCATGACGGCTTCATCGTCATGGGTGGGGAAGCACAATGCTCAGGGCGACCGCCTCATTGAGGCAGAAGATTCAAACGGACGTACCATAAATCACATGCCCAGCCGTCTGAAGCGATATCAACAGCAAGGCAACTACCACGCGATCAACTTCAGCTGCTATCACCGGCTTCCATACCTAAACGACGACCACTCCCGCCTCGTCGTCGAAGGAACACTCGAACAACTTCGTCAACGCCACCAATTTTTTCTCTTCGGTTACGTCATCATGCCGAACCACATCCACCTTCTTCTCACCGAACCGAAGCTGCAGCCGTTAGCCACGATGCTCAGCGTACTAAAGAAGGAAAACTCCAGACGCCTCAAGGGCGAGCGGCCTCAGTTCTGGCAAACCCGATATTACGACTTCAATGTCCTCACCCACGAGAAGCTCACTGAGAAGCTGAAATACATTCACTGCAACCCAGTCGAGAGAGGTCTTGTCGAAAAGCCTGAAGACTGGGAGTGGTCAAGCTATCGACATTACCTAACGGGCGAACCGGGCCGCGTCGAAATCGAGTCCCAATACACGTGGAACCGTCGCGAAACATAAATCACGCATCCACACGAATAGAGCGCTAAACCCCCGGGTCCCATTCACAAATCTCCGAGGGCCCATCTACAAACCTCCGGGTGCCCCATTCATGCGCGCACCATGCGCATGGGTGGGGGAGGCACAACGCCCGCAGCCACGACCTCGACACCACCACAAACCTCAGGGTGCCCCATTCATGACGGCTTCATCGTCATGGGTGGGGGAAGCACAACGCCCGCAGCCACGACCTCGACACCACCACAAACCTCAGGGTGCCCCATTCATGACGGCTTCATCGTCATGGGTGGGGGAAGCAGCTGTTCAACCCACTGCCATCAAACAGTCGCTTCTAGAAAACTACCCCTCCCGCACAACCCGCCCCCCATTCCACGCCTCTGACTATTTGTCACCCTCATCTCCCAGGAGTTCCGCATGACTAGCTCCAACCACATCCAAGGCCTCAACGTCTCCAGCCACACTCTCCTCGTCTGGATCCTCATCGGCCTCGTCGCCGGCTACATCACCGGCAGGCTGATGCGCGGAGCCGGCTTCGGTCCCATCATGGACATCGTCGTCGGCATCCTCGGCGCCCTCATCGGCGGCTTCATCATGACCCATCTCGGCTATGCCGGTTCCGGCGGCTTCTTCTACACCGTCTTCGTCGCCGTCATTGGAGCCGTGCTCCTCACCTTCCTCATCCGCCTGGTCACCGGCGCCCGAAACCGCCTCTAACGTCGCGTCGCCTTCCGTTTACCGGCCAGCACCTGCGCCAAATGACCCACTGTAAAGCTTGCTTTACGCTCGACCCTGATTACCTGCCAAATGTGCTACCCGAAACCAGGCTAAAGCACTCGATTTGTCACCCGAAACCGGGCTAAGTCGCGCACGAAATCAACGAAACCCCAGGATTTTTCCGTTCCGAGCTACGCTTCGCAAAAATTTACGACGACCGAATCCCCCGCGGCGCTATACTCAACTTCGCAAGTAAAAGCACAAAATCGAGGTCTCCTAATGAAGAAGCTTCTTGCCGTCTGTACCCTAAGCCTTTCATTTCTGTCAGTTAGCGCAATGGCAGAAACCTTCCACGGTGTCGTCTCCGACGCCATGTGCGCTAAGAACGACGTCGCCAAGGCCGGCACCCCCGGTCACGCCGACTGCGCCAAGAAGTGCATCGGTATGGGCTCCCCCGCCGTCCTCGTCGTAGGCACAAAGATCTACACAGTCTCTAACCCAGACAAACTAAACGCTTTCGCGGGCAAGGCCGTCACCGTCGACGGCTCCCTGGCCGGCGACACCATCACCGTAGCCTCCGTAAAATAAGCTCCTCTAGTCCTGCCGCGCCAGCGGCAGGACGACTATCTTCCCCCTCTGCGCAGACTGCCGCGTCGCGTCCAGAATCCCCCATCCAATCCCCAAACCGCTCATACGATAGCGCGGATCCAGCGCCGCAATTCCACCAACCTCTCCGTTCAGATCACCCCTCAAAGAGAACCGGCAAGCCTCTTCCCATTTCGGTAGCGGATGCAAAGAAGTGCGTCTGCCTGCCTACTCTCGCTCGCCAAACTGCCGATCCATAGAGAGTGGTACCTGGATAAGAGAGTGGAACCTAGATACACTCCTTTGCAACTTTCGCCGTCTAAACACTTGAATTCGGCTAGGATAATCTCGAGTGGGCCTAGCCACCAAGGAGTCAGATTGAAGACCGCTGTCCGAGCCCTCACACTGCTTTGTTTTGTACTTGTATCCTGCTCCCTCGCCCATGCCCAGGCCATGGCGACCGCTTCCAGACCCTTCACCCTTTCCGCTTTCGGCGGCCTCACAGGCACGTATACCGGCCTCGACGGTGGCAAGAATCTCGGCATCACCGCAGGCGGCGACATCGGCTTCAAACCCTTCCACTCTTTCTATCCCTCGGTCGAAGTTCGCGGAACCTACCCCATCGACGACGGCAAGGTCGACTCCCAAAAGAACATCCTCTTCGGTCCCAAGGTGGAGCGTTTTTACGGAAATTTCCACCCGTACGTCGACTTCTTCTACGGCCGCGGCAAGATCGACTACCTGAACGGTGGTTATCCCAATCCCTCCGGCACACTGCTTTATCTTGACTCCGTCTCCAACGTATTCGGCGCAGGCGGCGGCCTCGATTTCACCCTCACTGACCACTTCGCCCTCAAGGTCGACGCCCAGTTCGAGCGCTATGCCACGCCTGTCACCACCAGCGGCAGCCTCTACTCCAAGCCCATCACCATTGGTGTCGTTTACCGCTTCGGAGGCTTCTACCCCAGTAAGGCTGAAATCCATTAGTAGTGCTGCACTACCTCACGATGTCGCTCCACCCACCAGCAGGGATTACTGCCTTCCTGCGGATAAATTGACTTCGTGCACGGCATCGCGACCGTTCCATTCGCGTAATAGTCTTCCTTCCCACCCTTAAGATCCGCCACCGTATACTGATCCACCATCACGGTCCCCATGCCGCCCCCCGCGGCGACTCTCATCCTCCACACCGCAAAGTCCAGCGGATACAGCAGCGCCGCGATCAGCAAGACAATACCAATCCCTCGCAGCACCATCTTGAAGGCAAACTTCTCGATGACGAAATCTTCGGCCATACGCTCCTCGCGCTCTCCCGCAGACTAGCAGAGCCGCTTCATCCCTGAATTTCACTCTCTTTTCCGCGCCCGCATCGATACGTCCCCGGTATTACTTTGGGCAATTTCGATCTCGAGAGCGTCGTCTATGGGAAAATAGAGGAAGGTAAACTCATCATCGTGTCGAAACAAACCGCGTCGTTCTTTGTAATTTCTGCATTCTTTGCAACTCTCACTCTCGCGGCTCCACTCGCCGCCCAACAACTCGTCGCTGCAGGATCCGATGCAGTGACGTTGCCGGATGCCCCCCTTTCGCAGGGGTACGAATCATCCTCCAGCTTTTCTGCCCCCAGCTTAAACTCTTCGGACGTCTCTGACCAGCAGAGCCCCGCGCCTGCCTCCGGCGCACAGCAGACAACCACGCCTCCCCAACAAGAAACTCCCCAGCAAGAAACTCCTGAGCAGCGCAAAGCCCGTGCCGCCGGCGAACTCAAGTTGGAAGAGAAGCAGCGCATGGCCGGAGTGATCCCGAACTTCAACACCGTCAACAACGGCAAGGCAGCACCGATCACTCCTGGTCAGAAGTTCCATCTCTTCTTCAAGGGTGCGTTTGACCCCTACCAGTTCTTACTCGCCGGCATCGACGCTGGCATCGGTCAGGCTGAAAACAGCAACCCTGGCTACAACCAGGGCTTCGCAGGCTACGCCCGCCGCTACGGCGCCAACTATGGTGATAACTTCAGCGGCAACTTCTTCGGCAACGCTGTCCTGCCGTCTGTTCTCCACCAGGATCCGCGCTACTTCCGCCTCGGCCATGGATCTGTCCTCCATCGCACGCTGTATTCCATCTCAACGACGTTCCGCACCCGCGGCGATAACGGCAACTGGCAGCCCGCTTACTCGAACCTTACGGGCAATCTCATCGGCGCCTCTATCTCAAACCTCTACTACCCCGACGGCGATCGTGGCCTCTACCCCACCCTTCGGCGTGCCCTCAGCATTACCTACCAGGGCACCATCGGTGGCCTACTGCAAGAGTTCTATCCCGACGCCGAGCAGAAGTACAAAAACCACAGAGCCCGAAAGGCTGCGGCCGCTGCCGCTGCAGACGGCGCCACTCCCCCTCCGGTATCACCCGCTCCTCAGCCCTGACCCTTCTTACAAATTAAATAATTCCCGCAGTCGCTTCGTCTGCGACCGGCTCACCGGCACTTCCGTCTGCTTGCGATCATCCATGCGCAGTTGATAGCTTGACTTGAACCAAGGCACCACCTCGCGAATGTGCTGAATGTTCACCACGAACGACCGATGCACGCGCCAGAACTGTTCCGGATCCAGTTGATCGGTCAGCTCCTCCAGCGTCCGGCAATTCGAATCCCCCTCGAGCGCCTTGGTCACCACCGAAATCCGTCCTTCGTCAATCGTGGCAAAGCACAGGTCCTTCTGGTCGACCAGTAGCAGCCGGCTCTGCGCCCGCACCACCACCTTGCCCGACCGCCCCACCGCCACGACCCCTGTCGGCGCAGCCCCCGCCACCGCAATTCCTGTCCGCTCTTCCACCATGCGCAACAGCGCATCCAACTTCGCCTCTGCACCCGCAACCCTGCCTGCCACCCGGCCCTCCCCGCCCCCAGCAGTCAAGCTCCCCGGGCTCTCCGCCACGATCTCCGTCGAGCTATTCATCCGCTCACGAACCTTCTCCAGCGTCCGATGCACGCGCTTGCTATCAAACGGCTTCAGCAGATAATCGATGGCGTTCACCTCAAACGCCTTCACAGCATACTGATCGAACGCAGTCGCAAACACCACCTGCGGCAGTTTGATCTTTTTGTCCTGCGCCAGCACCTTCTTCAGCACCGCAAACCCATCCAGACCCGGCATCCGGACATCCAGAAAGATCACATCCGGCTTATGTGTTCGTATCAGCTCAACGGCCTCAATGCCGTTGGTCCCCTGCGCCACCACCGACACGTCCCCCGCAGCATCCAGCAGGTACTGCAGCTCCTGCCGCGCCAGCGGCTCGTCATCAATAATCAGCGCTGTCAGCGGAGTTGCCATGGCTGCGAATAGTGTACGCGTCCGCGCAAGAGGACTATCACTCTCTACGCTCTACACTCTGTCCTTAATCGCTGTAAACGCGCAGCCGTGCCGGAGCCCCATCCTGCGCCAGGTCATGTCCGCAGCACGTGCAGAACGCATCGGTAAGCTTCACCCCGCGATGGCACTCGCCGCACACCGGAGCCATCTGGAACTGGCACTGCGGGCAGTAGTGATAACTCGCCGCCACCGTAGTGGAACAGTTCGGGCACCGCGACAGCACCGGTTGCCGCAGCAGGAAATACACCACCGCGCCAATCCCGCCCGGCAGCAGCACGCACACCAGCATCCACAACCCCGCCGACATGCCGCGCCGCTTCACGTCCCGGCTCACATACCCCAGCAGCAGCGCATAGCTAGCCACCAGCGAACCCCACGCATAGCCCATCATCAAGCGCAGCGGCAGCAGCTCATGTTTGTGGTGCGGCATCACCACGTGGAAGATGTACTGCATCCCCGCGAACAACACCAACGCCAGCACCATCGACCAGCGCGGAATCATCCGCAGCTCTTCATCCCCCGCAGTCGCCGCGTCCTTCGCGCTCGACCCCGTTCCCATCCACTTCGGCATCATAGCTGCGCCTCGCTATCCGAACGCGTGCGTGCCCGCTTGAACCACACCAACCCCATCACCGCCGCCGTCACTGGCAGCGACCACAGCAGCAAAATCATCAACTGGTCGCTAGCATCAGGAATCCCATTCGGCGTCAAATCGTATCCATCCAGCATGCCCCAGATCGCATAGCAGATCATCACCATCAGGATCGACGAGATCCCCAGCGGCACCCACAAGCTGCGCGTCTTGCTCTTCTGCTCCCGTATGGTCAGCGCCTGTTCGCGCACTACGCGATGCGTCCGATTCACCACCACGCTGCGCGCTCCGGTTGCCATCACCGCTCCGCGAAACGCCTGCGTTACTTCGCTCTCCTGGTCCTCTGGACGACGTGAATTCAAGAATTCACCTCCGTGCTGCGATCGCTTCCGCGACCAGCGCCTGCACGCAGCTTCAGCAACTCAGGCTTCAGCGCGGCCAGCCCACGATACAGTCTCGACTTCACCGTCGACAACGGCGCCCGCGTCACCGTCGCAATCTCCTCCAGCGACATCTCTTCATGAAACCGCAGCGTCAGCACCTCGCGATACGCCGGGTCGAGCGTCAACAGCACCGTCGCTACCTCCGACGCATTCTCGCGATACTGAAACTGCTCCAGCGGCGATGGCCCTTCCTGCACAATCTCAAATGGACGCGCATCGGAATCCTCGCCACCCTCGCGCATCTCGTCCAGCGACGCCATCGTCCGCTTGCGCGAAAGATCGATCACCAAATTGCGCGCAATCGTAAAAATCCACGTATCGAACCGCGCCTTCCCGTTGTACTGCGAACCCCGCCGCAGCACCCGGATCCAGACTTCCTGGAACAGGTCCTCAGCCACCTCGCGCTTGCTCGTGAGAAACATCAGGTACCGCATCAGCCGATGCTGGTACGTCTCGATCAGCTGATCGAGCAGCTCCGGATCCTGCCGCTTCAGCCCACGCGCAATCGCCGCATTCTCGCGTTCAACCTGCTTCGCCGCCTCGGCCGTCAGTACTGTAGGAGTTCTCACGCTCATATGGACGCTATTTTGTTGCGGAAAGTCTCGGTGGACGCAACCTATATTCTACTTGCCACCCCCGCCCCCCAGCGGAAAAAAGTCACTACCCCGCTACTCCCTCGCAATTCACCTCCGCGCACCTGGAACTTCTCCGGTAGTCTCGGGTTAGAAAAAAATGCAGAACTGTTTCCAAGTCTTCCAAACGCGTTATCCATTTGGCGCATCCCACTGTACAACAGGTCCTGCGCCCTCCAGCCCAAGTCCTCAAAGATGACAAACCGATGAGTCTCATACTTCCTGCAACACTTCTGTTCGTGCTCGTGGCTGCCTACGTCTACCTCTGGCGCTCCAGCCATGAAGCACTCAAATATGCCCGTGAATATCAAGACCGTGGCGGTCTGCTCATCGACGTGCGCAGCCCGGCTGAATTCAAATCCGGCCACCTGCCCCGCGCTATCAATCTTCCGCTCAACGAGTTGGATACCTACGTCCCCCGCCTCGCCCAGGATAAGAACCAGATCCTCCTCCTGCACTGCAAGACCGGCCTGCGCAGCGAGCTGGCCGCACAGCGGCTCAAGCGCCAGGGCTACGCCAAAGCCTTCAATTTAGGCTCCTACAGCCGCGCCGCCCGCCTCATCCTTCGCCCGGTGCGTCCCGGCGTCTAAAGCCTTTACACTGAAACAATGGATGTTTTGTACGGCCTGCACCCGGTCGAGGAGGCCCTCCGCGCCGGCACCCGACCCCTCGACCACCTCAGCGTAGCCCGCGAGCGCGAAGCCCGCCGCGACCCCCGTATCGATGCCGTCCTCGAGCTAGCCCGGGCCAAAGGCATCCGCATCAGCACCGAGCCCCGCGACCAGCTCACCCGCCACTGCAAGACCGACGCCCACCAGGGCATCGTAGCCTTCGTCCGCGAGCGCAAATTCCTGGCTTTGGAAGACCTCCTCAACGCCCCAACCGGTCCCTCCGGCAGCAAGTTTTTGCTAGCCCTGGACGGCGTAGAAGACCCCCACAACCTGGGCGCCCTCCTTCGCTCGGCCGACGGCGCCGGCATCGACGGTGTCGTCCTTCCCGAACGACGTTCCGCTCCCCTCAGCGCGGTCACCGCCAAGTCCTCCGCCGGCGCCTCCGAGCACGTCCGCATCGCCCAGGTCGTCAACATCACCCGCGCCCTCGAGGCCATGAAGAAGAACCACATCTGGATCGTAGGCCTCGACGAGCGCGGCACCCCCGACTACACCGATTTCGACTTCCGCCAGGACGTCTGCCTGGTCCTAGGCAGTGAAGGCTCCGGCCTCCACGACCTCGTCAAGCGCACCTGCGACCACCTCCTCCGCATCCCCATGGCCGGCAGCGTCAGCTCCCTCAATGTCTCAGTAGCCGGCGCGGTCGTCATGTACGAAGCCATGCGCCAGCGCCGCAACCCCAGCACCCAACCACCCCCGCCGGAGTCTAAACCACCAAAGCCCCGCAAAGGCCTGGGCTCCTGACCTCCGATTCGGTTCATCACCCCACCCCGATCGCTCATCACTCCTACCCCAACATCGTCGTCATCCTGAACGCAGTGAAGGACCCCCGTATTTGTCGTTGCACTTGTTGTTGCTCGTTTTTCCGGATTAGCAGGGGGCTTTAGCCCCCTGAAAAGTCCCTACCAACGAGGCGGGCTTTAGCCCTGGGTTCTTGGCTCTTACCGCGATCCCCTTGGATCTGCCACCTAACCGCATCACCGGAGTCCCAACGCCCTTGCAATCCCACCACCTAACGCGTCTCCCCCTCGCCCTCCTCCTCGCGAGCCTGACGGCGCAAGCCCAATCCACTACCCCCGCAACGCCACAGACACCCCTACCCCCACCCACCGGCCAGGTCCTCTTCGAAAGCCACGGCACCCCGCCCCCCACGCCCGACGACGACGCCCCACCCGAGCCGCAAGCCATCCCTCCCGGCCAAACCCCCACCGGCCCCGTCCTCACCGACGAGCAGCGCTCCAGCCCCGGCATCACCGCCTACGACCTCGACGCCCGCATGGCCCCCGCCACCGGCCATCTCACCATGCGCGCCCGCGTCACCCTGCGCAACATTACCAGCCAGCCTCTCTCCCGCATCGCCCTTCAGATCTCCTCAACCCTCCATTGGGAATCCGCCACCCTCATCACCCCCACCGGCCCTGCCCCGCTCACCGTCACCCAGCACGTAATCGACACGGACGCCGACCACACCGGCAAATCCTCCGAAGCCGTCCTCGACTTGCCCGCGCCCCTGGCTCCCGGCGCCACCCTCACCCTCGACACCCTCTACTCCGGCAACCTCTCCGCCGACACCTCCCGCCTCGAGCGCCTCGGCGCCTCAGTCTCCCAGGCCCTCACCACCGATTGGGACGCCATCGGCTCCTCAACAACCACGTCCTCCAGCAGTCCCTCCAGTTCAGGCGACACGCCCACCTCTTCTACCCTCGACGTCGCCCTCCGCGGCTTCGGCAACGTCCTCTGGTATCCCGTCGCCTCGCCTCAGCTCTTCCTCGGCGACGGCGCCAAGCTCTTCCAGGCCATCGGCCAGCAGCGCCTAGCCGAGCGCGCCGCCACCATCCACCTTCGCCTCGCCGTCGAATACCGCGGCATCCCTCCCGTCGCCGCCTACTTCTGCAGCCGCCGCCAGCCCCTAGCCGCTCATCCCGACGACCCCGCCGCCGCTCCAGGCACAGGCACTGGCATCGCCACCGCCGACTTTCCCATCCACCCCATCGGCTTCCGCCAGCCCAGCCTCTTCGTAGTCCAGCAGCCCGAAACCTCCATCGCCCCCCTCCCCGAACCCTTCTCCACCAGCTCAGCCACCCCCACCGAACCCGGCACGTCATCTTCGTCTGCTACCCCCTCAGAACCGGGTGCCCCATCTTCGCCGATGGCTTCATCATCGGCTAAGGTGGGTGACGACAACGCGGGTGCCCCGGGTCCCGCTTCTGGGACCCGGGCTTCCACGGAATCCAGCACCGCAACCACCACCCCAGCCATGCTCTCCGTTGCGACCACCGACACCGCCTCCCTCGCCCCCCTAGCCTCCTCCGCCGAGCGCGTAGCACCGCTCCTCCAAACCTGGTTCGGCCCCAAACCCCTCGGCCCTCTCACCATCCTCGACAACCCCGGCGACCCCTTCGAGGACGAAGCCCTCTTGGTCGCGCCCCTCAACAAGCTAGCCTCCACCAGCTCCACCGCCGCCCTCGCCCACTCCCTCACCCACGCCTGGATCCAAACCGGCCAGCCCTGGTTCGACGAAGGTCTAGCCCAGTTCGCCGCCCTCCTCTGGGTCGAGCAGGATCAAGGCCGCCCCGCCGCCATCCTCCAGCTCAACAACCTGATGCAGCCTCTCAACATCGCCGAGGTAAGCTTCGACACCCAGCAGGAAGCCGATGCCCCCACCGCCCCCACCGGCCAGCCACTAGTCTCCGCCACCGACGAACTCTACTACCGCCGCAAAGCCGCTGCCGTCTGGTGGATGCTCCGCAACATCGCCGGCGACAAACCCCTCCAGCAAGCCCTCACCGAAAGTCGCGACCAGCCCTCACCTTCCGACGACCCCACCATCCAGGCCATCGCCTTCCAGAAGCTCCTCGAAAAGACCAGCGGCAAAGACCTCGGCTGGTTCTTCGCCGACTGGGTTCTCCGCGATCGCGGCCTTCCCGACCTCTCCATCGTCGACGTCGAACCCCGCCTCATGGCCGCCGGCAAAGGCCACGACTCCGGCTGGCTAGTCTCCGTCACCGTCCGCAACGAAGGCGCTCCTGCCGTCGACGTCCCCCTCAACATTCTCTCCGGAGCCTTCACCACCAACACCCGCATTCACATCGCGGGCTTCTCCAACGCCACCACCCGCGTCATCGTGAACTCCCCACCCACCGAAGTAATCCTCAACGACGGCAGCACCCCCGAAGTCCGCACCGCTAGCCACACCCGCGAAGTAGTCCTCCAGCCCACCACCCCCACCCAATAGCTTCATCGGATTAGCAGGGGGCTTCAGCCCCCTGAAATAATCCAGGAATTGAAAGGGCTTTAGCCCCGGGTCCTACCTCCTACCGGCGTCTCCGCTTCGGAGCCGCCGCCACAGCCGCCGCGCAAGTCTGCCCCAATCCCCACGCCCGCGTGCACGTAGCATCCACCTTCATCACCCGCCCTGTCTCGCCTTTGATAGCCTCGCCCTTCGCCGCCCCGTCCTTCGCCGTCGCGACCAAACCATCTGGCCTCAGCACTTCCTCGAGACCATCGCCCAGCGGCGGAGCCAGCGCCAGCAGCGCCTGCACCTGCGCCACAGTCGCCATCCCCGCAAAGTGCAGCGCATACCCAGACTTCGTCGCCGTCCCACTCAGCGTCAGCGCAGGCGTCTTCCCCGGAGGCGTCAAGTTCAGCGGCGCCATCACGAACCCCTCTTCGCTGGCTCTGCTCGTCAGCGTAACGGTATGCACCAGGTAGCCGCTCTCTGCTTCGCCCGTCCACGGCAGCAATCCAATAATCTCCCCGTGAAACTCACCCTCCCACCGTGCCGGCTGTTTCTTGCGAGCGCTCGTCAACACCATGCTTCCGGCGACCGTACCCTCCGGCCGTTCGCCCGCCGGAATCCGCTGCGAGAACAGCCGCACCCAGTCCAGCAGCCACGCATCCGGAACACTCGTCATCCCCACGCGCACCCCCGCCCCCTCCAGCGTCGACGCATCCGACAGCTCCGACAGATCCAGCCTGTCCGCAATCCCCACCACCCGTCCCGCCGCCTTCGCCCCATCGGCGATCGGCGTCGTCACCGCGCAATCCGGGTCGCTCACCACCGCCGTCGTCACATCCACGGTTCCCCGGCACTCTGCCCGCACATCCATCGCCTGCAACGGCACAAATTCAGACCGCCGCAGCTCCTCCATATGAATCGTTGTCGTCAATTTCGCCGCCCCCAGCATTCCCAGCAGCGACGCCTCCACATTCAGATTCCCGCGCCACCCGGCATCCTGCCCACTCAGCAGCTTGCTAGCCTCGCCCATCGGAGCCCCCGTCCAGCTAGCCGTCAGGTCCACCGGCACCTCGGCCATCGTGGCCGCCCGCTTCAACGACCCCTCCAGCTTCACGATGCCGGGATCAGAAATATTTGTGTCCGTCCGCGTTGGCGTCCCCTTTGCCCGCACCCTCCACTCCTGCGGCGACGTCAGCCACAGCGCAAAGTCCGCATCCGTCAGCGAGAACGGTTTCTTCTCCTCGCCCAGCTTCACATTCACCCTCGCCCCGGTCGCCTCGATATACGGAAACCGCGGCTCCGGTCCAGCCTTCCGTTGCGCTGTAGGAGCGGTACTCACGCTCGCCGCATGCATCAGCAGGCTCTGCACATTCCACTCGCCCGCCGCATTCCGCACCAGGTTCAAACTCGGCGTCTCGAACGTCATCGACGAAAACTCCACATGCCGCCGCCACAGCGAACTCGGTCGCAGCGTCACGTTCACCAGGTTCGCCCGGATAATCGGCTCCGTCCCAAACGCCGGATCCTCGCTCACCACAAAGTTCTGCAGCGTGAATCCCGGCACCGGCAAAAGGTGCATCGTCACATTGTCCAGCTGCACCGGCCGTCCCAAACTAGCGCTGATGCTGGTCGCAATCCGCCGCTTCAGCCGATTCACATTCGCCAGCGGCGGAGTCAGCAACAACAGCAACACCGCCGCCACCACGCACGCCCACACCCACCAACGCCGCGTCCGCGACGATCCATCTGCTTCCGTTCCCGTCTCCGTGTCCCGTGCCGGCAAAGTCTTCTCTACCCTCTATCCCCTACGCTCTATGCCCTGCCGTTACCGCACCACGTGCAACGTCCGTGTCCATCGCGTCTCCGTGAAGATGTGCGTCACAATGTGGAACATGAATCCAATCCGGTCCCCAATCGAGGTTTTATCCTCCTGGTCCGCTGGCGTCTCGAACGACCAATACACAAACAGCGGCCGCCCTAGAATATTCTGCTGCGGAATGAATCCCCAGTACCGCCCATCCAGGCTCTCCGTCCGATTGTCGCCCATCGCAAAGACATATCCCGGTGGCACCACCAAGTCATCGCCCTGGATATGCTGCGGCAGCTCCTCCCGCCAGAACTCCGTCACCTGCTCATCCGCCCCGGGTGTCACCGACGGAAAATCATCCCGATACGGCTGGTACCCCTGCATCCCCATCCCATCCGCGGTCGGCTGAATCGCATACGGCTCGTTCTGCGCCACGCTGTTCAGATACACCACCCCATTGCGCAGATGAATGTGGTCGCCCGGAAGCCCAATCGTGCGCTTCACCAAAATCAAATCCGGCGACTCAGGATTCGGCTTCATGAACACAACAATGTCGCCCCGCCGCACCGCCCGATAATGCACAAACGGAGCCCACTTCGTCGCCGGCGCCAGCGTGATCCGGTCCACCACCACGTGGTCGCCAATCAACAGCGTGTTCAGCATCGACCCCGACGGAATCTCAAAGTTCTGAAAGATGAACCCGAACACAAACATCCCAATCGCCAGGATCGTGCAAATGGAAGCCAGCGCCTCCATCGGCGTCTCCGCCACTTCGTCCTTCACCTTCACCGGGACTGCCGGCCCAGCAACGGCGCTCTCCACCTGCAATGGTCTTTGCGTGCTCAACGAAAACGTCTCCTAACCTCTACGCGCTCACGCCAAACACCCCGGCAAGCGGCATCCCCAGTGTACCCCGCCACCGAACCGCCTTCTCTACCCTCTATCCTCTATCCCCTATCCTCCCCTGTACTACCGGGTCACGTGGAAAGTCCGCCCCCACCGCGTCTCACTGAAGAAGTGAGTCGCCTCGTACACCAGAAACCGTAGCTTGTCCGCGCTCGTAGTCTTATCCCCCTGGTCATCCGGCGTCTTGAACGACCAATACACAAACAGCGGTCGCCCCAGAATATTCTGCTGCGGCACAAACCCCCAGAACCGTCCATCCAGGCTGTTCGCGCGGTTATCTCCCATGGCAAACACCATCCCCGGAGGCACTACCAAATCATCGCCCTCGATATGCTGCGGCAGCTCATCCGCCCAATCCATCATCCGGTTGTCGATCCCCACCGACTCCGCGCAAGCCTTATCCACACAGTCCCCACGCGTCGCCAGGTCATCGGTGGCAGACCGCTTCAGTCCCACCAAATCAGAAGGGAAGTCATCCCGATAAGAAAACAGGTTGTCCTCGGCCGGCTGGATCGCATAGGGCTCCGTCTGCGCCACGCCATTCAAGTACACGACCCCCTTACGCAGATGAATCCGATCGCCCGGAATTCCGATCGCCCGCTTCACCAGGATCATGTCCGGCACCTCGCTATGCGGCTTCATGAACACGATGATGTCGCCTCGCTCTACCGGCCGATAATGCACAAACGGCGCCCACTTCGACGCTGGCGCCAGCGCCGTCCTATCCACCAGCAGATGATCCCCAACCAGCAGCGTTGCCACCATTGAAGGCGACGGAATCTCAAAGTTCTGGA
>Ga0302226_10000749_pt1 | contig 25837 bp, 35 predicted proteins | sample II_Palsa_E3_3_FD_193524 | JGI IMG/M metagenome (GOLD analysis project Ga0302226, IMG submission 193524) | Peat permafrost microbial communities from Stordalen Mire near Abisko, Sweden - II_Palsa_E3_3 | ecosystem: Environmental > Terrestrial > Soil > Palsa > Peat permafrost | place: Sweden...
CGACATCGTGTGGCCCCCCCCCCCCCCCCCCCCCCCCCCCCTTGGACCAAAAAGACACGTACTCAAACAGATAGAACAACACGGCCGGTGCCGTGATCATACTCAACGTCAGTCCTGCCAGGAACAGGGCGAGGTCAGAGGCGCGTAAAAACACACGCCGGGGGGAGGGGGGCTTACCCAGCTGCTTCCAGTCCGCCCCCGTCATTATCCGCCCGTCCAGGAAGAACACGTTGAGTCCTTGATGGAGCTGCCACCGTCTCAGTTGCGTCATTTTGACGTAAATGGCGCCAAAAAAAGCAACGAGCGCCACGGCGTCTGCCGCGTCTGCCGCGATTACGAGCTTCTTCAAGCCGACGACCGGCACCCCTGCTGCTGCTGCTGCTGCTGCTGCTGCTGCTGCTGCTACATCGACGGACGGTGAGGCCGACACGTCGAAGAAGCACGGCATTGAGACGGACAACGCGACAACACCGACGAGCTCGCCCAAGAAGGCCAAGACCGAGAACGGCACCAACGAGGGCTCGTCGTCGCCGTCAAAGTCCGCCCCGTTGTCGCCAGAGCAGGCATGGTCCCGTTTGTTCTAGTCGTGCCTAATACACTGTGCATTCTCAGGCGCAGCGGATCGAGCAAAACAAGCGAATTGCGCAGGAAAAGCTTGCGGCCAAAAAGGCTGCCGCTGCAGCCACGGCAACCCTGACTTCTGCTGCAGCACCCGCCGCGGTGGGAGGATCGGCCGCTTCAATCGGGGAGCTTGCCTTGCTGGAGGAGAAGTCGATGGATCCGTCGTGGGTGAGACAGCTGCAAGCCGAGTTCAAGAAACCCACTTTCAAGGCCCTCAAGGCCTTCCTCGCGAGCGAGTACAGTGCCGGCCGAAAGATCTTTCCTCCTGGTAACCCTGCCTGTCCTTTGTTTGATTTTTTTTTTTTTGTTTTTGTTTCTGAACCCGGACCGAAACAGAGGCAGACATCTACAGCTGGTCGCGCTTGACGCCATTTGACAAGGTCCGCGTGGTTATCTTGGGACAGGATCCCTACTTTAACGAAGGTCAGGCGCACGGTCTGGCTTTCAGTGTGCGGAAGGGCGTGGCGGTCCCTCCGTCGCTCAAAAATATGTACAAGGAACTCGAATCAGTAAGCTGTTCTTTCTTTCTTTCATATGGTAACAAGTAAGCGATAATAATGAAATAGTCGATGCCAGCTTTCACGGCCCCAAACCACGGAAATCTCGAAGGATGGGCCAGGCAGGGTGTCCTCCTGCTCAATTCGTGCCTTACTGTTGAGCATCAGAAGCGTATTTTCTGACACCCTGTTTTTGGTTATGAAAAACTAAAATGTTCCCTTAGCAAACTCGCATGCGAGCAAGGGATGGGAGACACTGACGGATGCCGCGATCAAGGCGATCAGTGACAACCGTAGCAACGTTGTTTTCATGCTCTGGGGAGCGTATGCTCAGAAGCGTGGCAAGAGTATCGACAAGGTTGCTGAGTTTTCCCCTGTGGCAGTGACTGACACCTTACTCACCAGAAAAAGCACTGTGTCCTCGAGGCGCCCCACCCATCTCCTCTGAGTGCGTCCAGGGGCTGGTTCGGATGTGAGCATTTTGTCAAGGCCAATCAGTACCTCGTTGCCAGCAACCTTCCCGCCATCAACTGGTCCAATTTGGACTGAAAAGAACTATAATTTGTGTTCCCCTTCGGTAGAAGTCCCTTACCGTAGCAAGTAGGACGATCCTACCACACACTCAAAATCTCCTCGGACCCTACATAGTCCCCTAGTAGTTTTTAAGAGAACTCTGCAGTATATCGGCGAGGACATCGGCCGTGGCCAGATTTGGGGCAAGCTTGAGAACACGTTGCTGGGGGAGGGCGCCCTTGACCAGCTCGGGGATGTCGGTCTCAGAGTAGCCGAGTTCGCTGATTCCGTTCGGAACTCTGAAGGGTATTATCGTCGGACACGTTTATTTAAACGAAGAAAGGACGATTTTTTTTTTTTACCGCAGCTTGTGCAAAAACTCACGGATAGCTTCGCTCAAGATCTTTCCGGCGTCTGCGGCCTTGACGTTTGCGGTATTGACGCCAAACAGAGCAGCGGCATGCAAATGGCGATCGGGATCGGCCGCAGCCGTTTGGCTGAACACTGCCGGAGCCGTGATAGCCACAGAGACACCATGGGGGATGATAGGGTGATCGACATTGTAGCCGCGTTGCTTGTACGCCTTGTTCAAACCCGAGATCGGGTACGACAGGCCGTGGCACAGATGGACGCCCGCATTACCAAAGCCAACGCCGGCATACGTGGCCGCCAGGAGCATGTCATCATTGGCCTTGTTGTCCATCTTGAGCACCGAGTCGGGCAGTGCCTTGATGCACATCTTGAGGGCTGTGCGAGTAAAAACAGGTAAATTTTTGGAGAAATCCAACCAGTCTTACCCTGCAGAGACCAAATGTCACTGATCGGGTTGGATCCCTGGTAGCCAGGGCGCTCGATGGGGTTCTTTGGACGAGGCGTGCGCTGGTTGAATGGGATGGCCGTGTACGATTCGAGTGCGTGGCTGCAACCATGAAAAAATTAAACGTCGTTCAAAAAAAAAATTTTTTTTTCTTTAATGTACCAGAGCACGTCGAGGCCCGAGGCAAGGCGCACATCCGAGGGCATGCTGCGCGCGTTGAGGGGGTCGATGATGCCCAGGAGCGGCTTGATCGCACGCGATGTAATGCCCGTCTTGGCCTTGATTTCCTTGAAGTCAAAGATGGCGGTTCCTGTGGTCTCGCTTCCCGTGCCAGCCGTCGTAGGCACTGTTCGTTCGGCCCCATTTAAACTGTTTACAGAGAAATAAAAAATAAAATAGAAGAATACCTGCGATGAGAGGCTTGAGGGGCCGGTCGACAGGACGTGCCTTGCCGATGGGCGCGTTGACAAAGTCCAGGAAGTCTGCATCAGGGTAGCAGGCGTACAGGTTTGCCGCCTTGCACGTGTCCATGACCGAGCCGCCTCCGACCGCGACGTACGCGTCAAAGTTGTGGGTGCGAGCGAGCTTGATCGCGTCCTTGAAGCTGCGTATTTATTGTGTCCACATGAGTTAAACCAGGAACAACAACAACAAAAAAAAAAAAAGAAACATGCCTGGCGTCCGATGGCTCCACGCGCACCTGGTCGTACAGGGTGAACTTGACGCCGGCCTTGTTGAGCGAGTCGACAACAGTCTTGGTGGGCAGCAGCTGGGCCATGTTTGCGTCGGTCATCACAAGCACGTTCTGCGCCTTGAGGTTCTTGAGGTCCCAGCCGATTTCGGCAGTGACGCCGGGCCCATAACGCACCGACGAAGACGCCATCTCGAAGGCGTAGTCGGCATCGGAAGCAGGCACGGCCGTGGCGCCCGTCGTCGCGTGCCCTAGCGGATGGATGAACGTTTTTGGTATGTTTTTTTCTTTCCATTCAGTCACGTACGAGTGCCGACAACCGATTGCTGCGGCTGAGAGGGCGACACAAGCTTTGAGGCGGCACACGCAGGGCACGCAACATGGCCGTGAGTGTGGCTGAACGCGCCGATCAGTCGAGCGGCCGACTCTTTTGCTGAGCGACGCACAATCATTTGGCTTTGGCTTGCCAGTAAAAAGTGAATAGAGAAGAAATGCAGGAAGTTCGGGATGGATCAAAGCTGTGCCGCACGTACCGAAAAAGAGTCTTTGAAAATAGTAAACCCCTGACGCCAGCATACGTGGTCCCTGCAATCAGATCTTGCTGGGCCACATATCCACATTGTTGTCGTCATCTCTGTTGCACTTTTGACTTGTTTTCTCAACTGTTGTGCACTCGAGGGTATGGGTACAACGATGGCAATTATTTTGTCGGAGAGGTTTGGCTGGTGGAGGTGCTCCCTTTCTTCAACGAATTGCTTCGAAAAAGGCGCGAAAATATGGAGACAGAGGGAGTCGGGGAGCCTCTTCCCGAAGCGGCAGGCAACGTGCGCGGCTTGCCAGACGGATCCGTTACAACATGCCCGTTGCTGTCAGTGTCGGGGGTCACGCTCCTCAAGTCTGCTCAAACAGTGTCAATAAATAAATAAATAAAAGGAGTTCTTTTGTCGTGATGTTACCAAGTTCACTCGTCGAGGACCGGACTGCTGTCAGAGAAAGCTTGGACAAGGTCGAACTCTTTATGGTCTCCAAAGAGGGCGACGTCGACTGCGACAAAGAGCCCATCATCGGCGCATCGGAAACAGACCTTTTGCGATTGCGTAACTATGTAGGAGAATAACTTTGTATCATTCACGGAGGAAAAACACACACACTCACATACTGTAACTTCGACAGTCTCGCCTCCTAGAAGCGTCTTCCCCTCAGAGTCTATCATGCGCACCTCAAACGAACCCTTGGTCGTCATGTAAAAAGTAGCTACGGATAATCGGCGTGAGAAATGTGCTCCTCTGTCAAACTCGTACCCATGCCAAAGACGTGCCCGTTCAAAAAAGTGTGGCCAACGGCAAATCGGTTGCGCTGTCCCTTGGGCACGAGTCCGATCCAGTCCCGTTGCTGCGGGTTTTGGTGTCCCATCCACATGACACAGATGCGCTGCTCAGTCGTGGTCTTGAGAGGCGTAACGATTAGTTTGAATGATGTCGTGAGATTGATCGGCCGTCGGTGCGGGGTTTGCGCTTTATTTTTTGGAAAGTCTAAGACAGACATGAGAGAGGCACAACGACTTACTCCGTAAGGTCCACGATGCACGCAGATCACGAACAAGGGAACGGTGCAGCTCATCGTATAGTGACTGGTGGGTGACTATCGTGGATGTTCAAAAAAAAAACTTTTTTTTTCTTTTTTAGTTTACGTACTTTCTGAAAAGGAGTCGCGGCCGGTGTTAACGTTGACCAACTTATGGCTGATCTGTTGGTATGGCTCGCCATGGTTGCAAGCAAAGTGCATCAGGAAATCGAGTGTGTCTTGATCACTGAATTTTTTTAAATTTTTTTTTTTTTTTTTTTAAAGAAATCTGAAGAGCTATTCCTTGCAAAAAGTAAAGGTACCATAAATCCGTGTACGTGATGCCAGCTTGCTCGATGATCGTGCGCCAAAGAGGCTCCAGTTTTCGCACGTCAAACTGGTGGCCCTTGGTGCCGACATGGGAGAGATGACGAAAATTGAATGGTTTTGAGATTGAAAAATCGATTTGAGTGGGAGTTTTTTCTCGCTTGCTTTTTCGGATGGTTGATGGGGCGTTGTTATGACCGTCTATTAGAAAATAAATAAAATATTAGTTGAAAATTATTCAACCGATCCGTACTGGAGATTTCCAAAATGGCCTCACGGAGGCGAAATTCTTCTGCAGTTCGGCGTACGTCTTCTTCTTGGCGCCTCAGTTTCTCCTCTTGAGTGAGCTCACGCGTGATAATGTTTAAGAGGGCGCTGCTGTCTTCATGATTCTGTTGCGTGACACGCTCCTGGCGCAGTCGTTCTTCCTCGCGTTCTTTAAGGGTCGTTTCCATTTTTTGAAGGTCCCCGAACGCACGATCAATCTGCGGCTTCCAGGATTGCTGCATATTGATGAACGAATCCTCTGGAGGAAAAAACCAGTCGAGTTAGCCAGAGAGAATAAAAAAAAAATAATGGTTTTGTGCTTTGCGATACCTGGAGTTGCGTAAAAGGGAGACTCTTGGAGCTGTTTCAGTTGCACACAGATATCTGCAAACATTGGCCGCTCTGCAGGGTCGGGCATCCATGTGGACTTGAGCAGACCCTTAAAGTTCTCAGGGCAATTGTGGGGGATTGGCAGGGTGAGTTTGAGCGTTGCTACACCGTATGCGATCGCCGCAGGTTCCATATCACGGTACGGTTGCTCGTTGGTGAGCATTTCCCAGAGAATGACGCCTGCTCATTTTTCGTCAAACCAAAAGAGTCTGAGGCAGGAAAAATATTGTACGCACGCACCATAGCTCCAAACGTCAGACTTGGCAGAGTAGTGGTGCTCGCGGATGGTCTCGGGGGCAAGCCATGCAAACGTACCCACGGCGGAACGATTGGACGCGTTCATAGACCGCACGTGCCTTGCAACACCAAAGTCTGAAATTTTGAGCGTGTTGTCTTTGCCGATGAGGATGTTCTTTGTAATTTTTTTTTTTTTTTTTTTAAATAAATTAAAAAAGGAGCAGAGAAAGAGCAGGAGGGTTACCTGAGACTTGAGATCGCGGTGCAGGACAGGGGGCGACATCTCGCCCATATGTCTCATCCCCTCTGCAATGTCGAGGGACCATTGCACGAGTAGCTTGGGCGGGATTGCCGTGTTGTTGGTCTTAAGTTTTCGAAGATGATTGTACAACGACCCGGCCTCGGCATACTCCATAACGATGAAATTGAGACACGCCCCCTTGAATTCGATAATGTTTTTGTGTTGGAACGATCTTGGTGGGTCATTTCGCGAATGATTATTAGTTGTTTGCCAAGTTTTCAAGGAAATACCGCAAAAAAGCCGCCTCCTTGCGGCACACTTCCTGAGCGTACAGGGCATCTTCGTCGCTGTCACTGGGAGGGATCACGTACTTGATGGCGATCTCTGTACCGTTCCAGATGCCTTTGTAGACTGACCCGAACGCGCCTCGCCCGATTGCCTATTTTTTTTTTTTTTTGATTGGCTTAGTAAAGCAAAGCGCAGCGACGACGACGACGACGACGACGACGCAAGCTTACGTGTAGAAACTCGATTTGCTCGACCGGAATGAACCACGGGTCTTCTTCGGAACTTCCATCGACAGCACCGCTGTCACTTGTCGAAGTCGAGCGACGAACCATGAACGATGGGGGGCCTAGTGTGCCACTAGAGGACATTTTCATCCCCTTTTGCGGCTGCGGCTGCGATGGTGCCGGGAGAGCGGTAGGAGCGGTTGGCGGTGCTTCTGTCCCGCTGGCACTGGTCGACTCGGAAGCGAGCGTGGGTGGCAATGATTCAGAGGATTGACTTGTGCTGCTTGCTCCGACCGCTGGGGCGATTGCCGGTGCTATAGCTGCTGCGGCGATCATGGCTGCGGACGACTGGACCATTCGTGCTGCGGTCATGCCGATGGACGAGGCAAACGCGGAGATCGCCGACGGCTGCGACGGTCCAGAGAGCGAGATTGTCGAGCTGACGGCTGATCCTGCCAGCGCCACGTCTCCAGACGCAGTGGATGACCGCTTGCTGGCGCTGTTGGCAGCAATGTATCGCGTGGAAGACCGCTTGGGCCTCGAGTCGACGACAGCGTGGAGCTCTTGCACGTAGAGACCTTATTCACACACGTGCGGTGCTCAGTACAACGCAAGCAGCAGTTGAGGGGAAGGGCATACCTGGAAAGTAGCCCTCGGCACCCTTTGAGCGTCCGTACCACCAGCCGTCCGGTTTCTGGTTGTTGACACAGTTTGATTTTGACAACCAAGTCACCTGGCGTAGGGTCCGAGTACCTCTTTGAACAGCACGTCTACAAGCTCGCCCACCTCCAGCGGCAGCTCGTCGTCGCGCACGGCCCTGAAGCCAAACTGCACCTGTGCCAGCACGGGCGGGTGATCGGCCAGGGACTCGGCGACAGACATGGAGTTTTACAGGGCCGATCACAACAAAATGGTGATGGAAACAGTGGTTGAAGGTTGTCCTGATTCCCGATGATGACGGATCGTTAATTTCTTAGGACCTAGCTCTAGCAAACCAACAGGCGCTGTTCAGGTCCAGCAGGTCTCACGACGATGGCATCGATCTCGCACGTCCAGGTTGGGTTGGCTTCTTTGCTGCTGCAGTCGGCACGCCAGAGAGGGGAGAGGGCGGTACACTGGCGGTAGATGTCAATTCCTGTTCAACGAGGCCACAAAGGACTCCTGAAAGGACTCACCGCCGGAACTCGGTCCACACATTTTTGAAATAAATATAAAAAAAAAACTTGAAAATGAGCGGGGGAACAGACGCACCCGTCGTCATTGGCACGGTCGGAACGATAACGGTGCGCATATCTTTTGACTCGGTTGTTTGTTGCGTTGCCAACCAGACTGACACCCCTCTGTGTGACCCAGGTGTTTGGACTAGGCAGCAGGTTTGACAGCTCGTACCCGCCGAGGTTAGCTGGCAAGGTGCAACCCTACGTACGTCGTTTGAGCTAACCCCGGCCCTGCGTTACAGGTTGCTCAAGAAGAGTTTGCGAGGACGGTGGGCAAGGTTAACGAGGTCCTGGCAGAGACAGTGCCGAGCAGCTTTCGGTGGTTCTTGTGCGGATACTCGTTGTGCTGCTGCACACTGGGGCTGTCACTGGGGCCCGCGCTCTATTTGCGCTCGCAGGTACCAACAGGTCCACCACCATCTTTGTTAACAGTACGAGCGATACGATAGGCACTCAAGGAGGTTCAGACTGTGCTCGACGAGGACAATGCGGCACGATACCACAAGGTACTTTGGTGACACCTGAGAGGTTGTTCGTGTTGGGGCTAATAATAACGAATAATAACGGGACCTCTAATCCGGCAGCACGGTGTCCACTGGCAAGTCAAGGGAGATCCTGATGACAGCGAGCATGCTTTTGTACGTGACCTGACACCATTTTGAATCATTGAGATGTTTATGGATGCTTGGATCCACGACTGTAGAAAATTTTTGTCACCAGCCAGCGAGCAGAGTCCGCCGACTCGTCCCTTCTTAGCCCCCTGTAATTCAATTTTCCCATTGCAAGGAGGCGAACGACTTTGGGAAAAAAAAAAAAAGACATTGCGTTACCGCCATTGTTCTTGCGCTTCGGCGGCATGCTGGCCCAAGGACCTGAATGGCGAAAAAAAAAATAAAAATATGAGCACAACAAAAAGGGCGTCCGAAGAATTGCTGTGGTTGTGAAAAGGGTTGTTGTATGAACGTGGTTGTTGAATGAACGTGGTTGTTGAATGTTAATTCTCATCTCCGGGTTAGCGGGCGGGCCTGGACCGCCGCACAATCTCGGATTCCACTCCGATTATTTTATGTCCAGCATTTTTCAAACCCTCCCAACTCCAAAGCTGCTACTCCGAGTCGTCGCCTGACATGCCAAACGAGACGTGGTTTTAAAAAGGGCCCTTTGTATTTTGCCCCCACGTAACAAAGAAACAATAAGAAAGAAAGAGACCAATACACACTGTTGCCATGTCAGTTACGAAACATTTGTGAAAACAAACAAACGCACGCCACCCTTTCTCCCATCTGCTTTTCCTTCGGTGCCCTCCCCCCCCGGCTAGAGCACAATTATTGCTGCATGAAAAAACCATTTGCACGCGCGGTACCCCTTCATTCCTTCAAGTGCAAAAAGAAATGAGGCTTGGCCACCTCCAGTGAGATGACTCGGTAAACCCCGAGAAAACGCGTTGTTTATATGTTTCTCAAACCGTTCTCTTCTCGTCGGTCTCTGAATCCCCCTTGACCTGGTCGTTTGTTTCGCATTTGCTCGCATGAGTGGTCGAGTGTGCTCGTTCGGCTTGGCGGCAGGATGTCCTGCCGTGTGGTGTGTTTTGAGTTTCATTGCAGAAATGCATACTTTGTGTTTGGTCCTTCCTGGGCCCGGGGGGCGGTGTGTGTGTATTTTTTTCACTGGCGGGTTGGGCACGAAGGGAGACGTCAGCAGGCCTCGTGCGCTTTTCTTCGTGCTGTTCGATAGCCGCCTTTGTTTTCTGTGGTCTGTTTATTTCTCCCTGCGTGCATGACTTCGCTGTCCAAGGCAAAAACCGACATTTCCCTCCCTCTGCCTTTATCTCTTCTGTAGGTCCTACAGAGTACTATTTTTTTTTGTTCGTCAGCTCACGTTTCGTGCTTTTTTTGTTTTATTTTATTTATAGCCTATATGAGCGCGCAAGGCACGACGACCGCGGAGGGGCCACACCAGCCTCCTGGCCCAGGCTACAGCTCCGTGTACACGCCTGGCAACTTTGGAACGCCGTCAGCGGGCGGACGTGCCAGTGTGCTTGATTCGCCCGCACTATTTTACCTCAACCCGAGTCCGCTCAACCCAAACAGCCCGGCAGAGCCCTTTGCGCCTTCGTTTGAGGACTGCCAGGTTCTCAACTTCCAGGCGGGGACGGGCGACGCAACCGTAAACCAGCAACAGCAGCAACAGCAGCTAAAGCAGAGCGTTGTCCAGCAAATAACAATTACCCCGTCAGTTTCCAACAACAACACGACGTCATCATCTGCTGCCAGTGCCGCTGCTGCAGCTGCCGCCACCGCCGTTGGGGACTCGAAAGTATCGTTGACAAATAGCAACAACACGAGCAACGCAAACAGCCCCTCGGGCAAGTCGCCAGCGTCGTCCTCCTCTGGCAACCTCGGCACGCCCACGTCTGCGCTGGCCACCAATGCACCCTTCAACTACTCGTCGGCGTCCTCCACCTCGAGTAATTCCCCAGTGACCTCGTCTGCCTCGGCAGACAACTTTGTGCACCCTGCGACGATTAACCGCCAGCAACAGCAAATCCTGCAACCACCACCACCGCCGTTGCAGACCTCCTCCTTCCATCAGCCGCAGCAGCAGGAACAACAACACCAATCGCCGTTGATCTGGAACGGGTTTATTCCATCGCAGTCGCCTCAGCTCAACCCCGACTCGCTGTTGTCGTCGCCCGTCCCCTCTGTCCAAACGCCCTTGGCCATTGCCCAGTCCATGACACCAGCGCAAATCCAGCAGCAACAGCAGCAGTATCACCAACTGCAACAACAGCAGCAGCAGCAATTACAGCAACAGCAGCGAAAGCTCCAGCAGCAACAACAACATATGCAACAGCCACTACAGCACCAGGCCCCCTCACCGGCACCCCTCCTGCCCCCGTCCCCGTTTGCCGATAATTTCAACAGCAAGAGCAACCCATTCTTTGGCAGCGGCATCCGCAGCTACGTCACGCCAACGGTGCCGCCCTCGGCGTCCGCTGCCGGGATCACCGCGCCCACAGCTCCCTCGTCGATCGTCGGCGCGTCTGGCCTCCTCACCAGCAGCAGCCCGGGTCCTCTGCTGTTGCACTCGCTGCCATCAACCCCGGCCAACGCAAACCAGTTTGGGACACCTGTTCCATTTGGCGGCGGCTATTACAACACAACCTCGTACGCGCCTTCGCCGTGGCTCACCAACATTCTCGGCTCCCCGACCTTCCACCACGCGCCGATTTACGAGGAGATCTCGTTTTTGCAGCAGGTGACCAAGAATGGCGGTGGTACCCCTGGCTCGGCGGCGACGGCTCTCTCTTCTTCGTCCGCTGCAATTCAGGGGATCTCCAGCGTTCCCTCCGACAATGCGGCCAGCAATGGTATCCAATCATTCACGACCAAGTTTGAGGGCATGAACAACGCGCCAGGTGCCATCATTCATCCGCCCACGCAGTCGTACCTCGCGTCGGCCCAGCAGCAGCAGCAGTTTTTGATGCAGCAACACCTCCAGCAGCACCCTGTCCCGCAGTCGCCCTACTATGGCCCAGTTGAGGGTGGCGAGCAAGACTGGTCCCAAAGCTACCACCAAATCAAGCAGCAGTATCTCAGTAATCAGCAGCAACAGCAACATTTGCGGAGGAGCTCTGATGTGCACACGCCCGGGAGCACTGAAAGTGGCGGCAGTCAACAGTTTGGTGACACGGAAATCCTCCTCCCTCTGGCCGGCCAGCTTCTCGAGTACGCCGATTCGGACAACATTTCTAGCTGGACCACGGCGGCTCCTACCATGTCGGACGATCTCCTCGTTTTCCAGGTATGAGAAGAAAATTTTGGTCATCACTGATGGAGTTCTTGTTGCAAATCGCCCTTGTTTTCTTTCTTCTTCATCACCTGCAGATTCACATGAACAATTTTGGCATTATCGATGACGCAGCCTACATGCACACAGGTCGTTTCGAAACGCGCCGTGCGCTCGACTATGTGGTCAAGTGGCTGAAAGGTAGAAAAAGGAAAACCAAAAAATAAAAAAATGGATTTTCTTAAAAAAAAATTTTTTTTTCAGGTTGCACTCTGCGCGAGGCCAGCGAACTCAGTGTGAACGAGATTGGTAACGCTCTTGGTTTACCCCCCAGCAAAATGGTGCGTCACAACTTTGTTTATGTGCGTTTAATCACGGTCATAATAGGTTTCAGCATTGCTTGCTCGCGACGCCATTGTTGGTACCCTTCAGTCAATGCATCAACAAAAGTACATGACCAGCTCCCCATTTGGAGGGCGCAAGTGAGCAGGATCTCACATACTTTGCTACCCATTCTTTTTTTTTTTCTCATGCTTTTTTGCCTTCTCGTTTTCCCCCACTGCCAATGAGTATTTTTTTATTATTTTTTTTTTTTTCCCTTCCCTTTCCTTCCCTCCCCATCCTTTTATGTCTGCTGCCTTTTAGAATCACGTTCCCCCCTTTTACCTTTTCCTTGATAATTAGAAGTTTTCCCAAATCCAATCCATAGAGATGCCCCCCTTCCCTCTATTTCCTTTTCTCTTGTCTTTTCACTTTATGTACTACTTTCTCTCTCTCTCACTCTCTCTTTCTCACTGTCTCTAGTACTCTCCTCTCTTCATCCATATTGCCTGCAGGACCGTCGTTGAGCTTTTGTTATAAACACATTTCCGATCGTCTGCGGCAAGAAATATATAAATTTTACCCCTCGTTGTTGTTGTACTCTGCACTTTAAGTGATTATACAATTGAACAATTTGTCTATACAAGATGAATGTTCACACTTGCGAGGGCATCAGTGGCCCATTCAGGGTACCTACCGTCGCTATACATGTCCCTCATAAACTGGTTGACAAACGCAGGAAACCTGTCCTCGATCACGGCTTGGCGGATGGAGCCCATCAACCGCATCTGATAGCAAATGTTGTGGATTGACAGAAGATGGCAGGCCACGGTCTCGCGATTGACGATCGAGTGCAGATAAGAGCGCGTGTAGTTTCTTCAAAATTCAAAATTTATAATTAAACTTTTTCTCAAAAAAAAAAAAAAAAAAAAACAGAAAGCATACTTGCAAGTGAGGCAGGGACACTTGGAATCGATAGGCGTGTGATCATTGGCAAACTTGGCATGCTTTAGAGACATGTTGCCAGACGCTACAAGTGCTGTTCCAAAGCGCTATATTATTCATTGTTTTTTTAATCTTTAAACGTCATTATTTCAAGCTTTGTCGAATTACCGCAGTTCGCGTTGGAAACACGCAGTCATACATATCAACTCCCAGAGCGGAGCACACCACAAGATCTACAGCAAAGCTGGATCGAAAAAAAAAAATTTTTTTTTTTTGAATTAAAAAAAAAAACTTTCATGACAATTCCAAGGCCGTCGTACCCAACACCCATGCAATATCGCGGTTTGTCTTGAGGCAGCAGTTCGGTACAATACTTGACGACACGCCAAAACTTGTTTTTATCCTCGCCACCGCTCAGGCCACCAATGGCGTAGCCGTTGGCATCTCGTTTCGCCATCTCTTCGACACAGCGCCGTCGCAAGTCCAGATCAAGCCCGCCCTGGATGATCGGGAATAGGTTCTGATCGTGGGGTCGCTTGTGCGCGGCGATGCTGCCAAAGTGGAGGGGGTTAAACCAACTTGCTCCTGTATCGCGCGCTAGGTACCATCGATCTAGCCAACGAATCGACCGGTGCATTGCCTCTTCGACCCGATTGCCCGTGACGAGACTGCTAACGACGTCGTCCAGTTGCTGCGCACAGTTCAAAACAGCTGAGCAACTCTGAATAATTAACACGACGTGGTCGCGTACCATGATGATGTCTGCACCGATCGTGTTTTGCAGCTCGATCGACTTTTCAGGCGTAAGCATCATCTCGCTGCCGTCGTGCGGCGACTGGAACTTGACGCCCTCCTCCGTGACCTCGGCCAGGTCGAGCAGCGAGACCATCTGGAAGCCTCCGCTGTCTGTGAGCAGATTGCGCTTCCAGTTCATAAACTTGTGCAGGCCGCCAATCTCGTCGAGCACATCCGGTCCCTAATCAGGTTGCACGTTCACGTCTTTGCCACAGGTGCACACAGCATACCGGCCGCATGCCCAGGTGGTACGTGTTGCCGAGTATGATCTGGCAGCCCAGATCGTCCAGCTGCCCGCTCGTCAGACCCTTCATCGTCCCCTGCGTACCCACGGGCATGAACACGGGCGTGTCGACCACGTGGTGAGGCAGACGCATGCGCGACACGCGCGCCTTGGACGTGCTGCACTTGGCCACGATGTCGAACACGAGGGCAGACATATTTTACTGTAGTGGCGCGCCCAGATCAAGATCGTTTTTAAATTGGCTGGCCACGTGGACGTTAATTGCTTAAACAAATCGGGTGGCGTTTTGGGGGGCCAATTTATGTTATCTCTCCGCTGCCTCTGCTGGTGGTGGTGGTGGTGGTGGTGGTGGTGTACGTGGCTGCGCCTCTTCCTTTGCGTTGTGTCTGTGTCTGTGAATGTTGGAGAGGGGCGTTTTTTTTTTGGTTTCCGCCAAAGGACCCTTTGACGTCACTCCCCCCCTTGTCCTCGTTTTGGACGCTAACCGACCTCGCACGCTTAGGCCCCAACGAAAAAGGGTCTCCCCTCCTATTTCCACAAGCAAGAAAGAACAAGCCTGAGGGGGGAAAATACATGGCAACGCAAGTCCTCCTTCCCTCGACCGACCTGGTCCTAATCAGCCCGCAACAACAACAACAACAACAACAACCGCCGCAACAGCCGTTCCAGCAGCTGGCCGCCACGAGCATGGAGCAAATCCTCGTCCAAATGGACACGACCTCGAGCACGGCCGCTGCCCGCGTCCAGCTCGTCTCCAAGACAGAGACAAACGTGCACATTGACGAGCCACTGGACGTGTTTTCGCAGGTAAGTTCCGCCGCTGTTTCTGTTTTGCCAATTTATCCAATTTATTTTATTTTATTTTATTTTTATTTGTCACATAGGACGAGCCCGACGAGGACCGGGCCATCCGCATGCGCTACACCTTTGCCAACGGGTCGACGTTTGTGCGCGTGTTTGACGCAGAGTACCTCAACCAGTGGATCGAGCGCCAACCCACGCCAACGGCACCGCGCGACCCCATCATCAGCACACTCATCTACTCGCGCGAGCTTTGCACCGCCATCGCCGTCTGCGCCACCCAGAGCTTTTGCCGCCGCGCCAACCTCGACCCGACCACCGACGGCGCGCTTTTTGTCGTCATCCGCCTCATGGCCGACGAGCCCCTGCTCGAGCTGCTAAAGTCGGTCAAGCAGCAGACGTGGACCCAGCACAACGTGTGGCTCCTCCTCGAGGAGGCCGTCCAGCGACGTCGTTCCACCGCCATCGCGTTCCTGTACGACCTCGGCGTCCAGCGCTTCCGTTTCAACCCAAACACACTCGTCACCCTCATCCTCCTTGCCTTTGAGCGCGGCTGGCCCACGCGTGAGCTCATCCGCCTCATGTCGCGGAGGATGCCCGACCGACAGACCCACCGCAAGCTCGGGCTGCCCTGGTCCCACGGTGTCATCGTCATCCTCACCGCCGCCGTCCAGTCGCAACGGCACCGCGATGTCGGCCGCATCCTCCGACGCCTCGGGCACCACATCGAGCTCATCCGCTTCAACCAGCTCCGACACGACATCGCCGCCTACTTGTCCAATGACAACTTTCTCCAGGCTCTCTTCCACCAGTACGACCTCAGGTCCTCTGGCATAGTCGTCGACCACTGAAAAAAAAACAACTAAACTATAATAAAAAATTCTATTAGCAAGTCAGTACTCTCTCTCTCTCTCTCTCATTCACTCTCATTCACTCTCACTCTCACTCAATCACATCATTTGTATATTTTTTATCAATTTGCAAAAAAAAAAAAAAAAAAAACACGGACAAAAAAGAAAAAAACAAATAAAAATCTATTTATTATCACGAGCTGGTCGTGGGGGCTGCTGTCGGCGATGGGGTTGCCATCCGCACGTTGGGGTACTGCTTGAGGAAATCAGCGGGTGCGACAAAGGCCTGGTCCACTTTGCGTCGCTCCCAGCCGGCCTCCTTCATCAACTCTTGCAGTTTCGGCTTGTTGTTGATCATCCACTGGAGCACACCCTGTCGCTTCCCAGCGTACGTGCACACCCACCGGATAAAGGCCTCCACCAGCGATCGGTCGGCAGTTCGGTCAGATACGACGCCTAGCATCGTGGACAGCGAAAAGTCCTCGCGCCATGCGCTGAGCGAGTCCTTGACCATGAGAACAATCTGCAAGGGCATATTCTTGAGACTTAGCAACCACAATTGGTACGTACCGAGAGAATCTTGAAAAAGTGGTCGACGACCTCGGGACGCCCAATGTAAATGTTGTCGGCGGCGAGGTTGACGAGGAACTTGCTAAAGGCGCGATTGCCCCAGCTCCAGTACTCGAGGATGGGCAGCATGTCGCTCAGGTAGAGCCCGTCGCGGATGATCCCCAGCAAAAAGGTCTTGTCAAACAGCGTCCTCTCCTCCTCAAAAGGAAGTTGGACCAGGCCATCGCCGATGCTCAACGGAGACACACCCGCTGGGTCTTGACGACCGACCGTGTCGCACGAGAAGATGAGAAGACCGAGGGCCTCAAATGCAGGCTGAAACGAAACATCTTTTGTTCCTGCAGGCGCGGAAGTAGCTCGCTGCTGGTTGCTGCCACTCGACGAAAGCGTCAAATTGTTGCCGTGCCTCGAGATTGTCGGAGACATCTGGGTCAGGTCTTCTCGCGTTGACTGCACAATTTATTTTTTTTTTAATTGTCAAAACCAAAATAAACATGTGCATATACCGCGTTGGACAGGCGCTGGCGGATGGGGCGCTCTTCGTTGAAAAAGTCCACGAGACGCGATACCACCTTTTTGGCAATCAGGCGTTTGCGCTCGGACACGCCCAGAAGGACCATCTCGCGCAGCAGGAGGAAATACTCGACGTAGGATTTCATCCACACAGTCACAACTGGTGCAGAGGTGGTTGCCGCAGCGGGCGGTGCCACAGGGACGAACGGGGAGCGAACAGTCCCGCCGCCGTTGCCGCTCGAGGCCACCAGCTCAGGGATCAGGGCGACAAAGTGACCGTAAAACTGGTCCAGGGACTCGTTGAGCACCTCAAACGATTCGTGCGCTGAGATGCAAGCGTCAGAGGTCAGGTTGCAGGTCGGGGCGAGCGATGCTTGAGGAGCAGCAGACGGCACAATGACGGCAAGCCTCATCAGCTCGTCGTCCGTGTTGAGCGTTCCTGGTGTGCTCGCGCCGTCCATCGCGGTTCCATCGTCATCCTCGTCATTAGCGTGCACGCCCAACGTCTCGATGTCGCTGCCATCAAGGCTGCCATCAGGGGCACTGCTCTCCCCAACAGCCACAAAGTCTGAGAGTGTCGGTGGTCGGGCTCCTATTGCAAAAAAACAATAGATAGGTAAAATAAAAGACAAAGTGTGGTACCAGCGTGGTAGGCGACATCGTCCACAGCAACAACAGGGGCGAGCTTGGGCGTGAGAGGCGTTTCGGCCGCATCGTTGATTTCGAGGGCTGGGATCGAGTCTGCGTCGTCTGCGATCTCGACTTTGAGGCCCGGGGACACCTTGTCTGCGCTTGTTGCAGGAGGAGCAGACTCGTCCAGAAGTGGGTGCTGGCGGATGAGTTGGCTTCGCGTGTCCACAACGGTCTTGAGCACGTCACGGAAGAGCTTGATCAGCTTGCGTCGAACGACAGGCTGTGGGCAGGCTACAAAGATCTCTCTTGCCACGTTTGCAGCTTCGCCCAAAAACCACAAGCACTCCTGTAGGTTTTAGAGGGGGGCAGTAAAAAAGGGTCAACAACAACAAAAAAAAACATATAGAAGAATGCAATACATCGAGTTGATTGCGATAACAGACACGCAGGAAACGGAGCCAATCGGAAAGGCGGGCATGAAGCATCTTGTCATTCACATGCGAGACAACCTCGACCACGTAGCGTGTCACATAGCGCACAACAAATCCTAACAAGAGGTGAGGTTTGTCAACTAATTTTTTTTCTATACCATAAATGGACTTTGTGCTATCGTCAGTGCCGACGAGAGACTTGGACTTCCAATTTGTGTGGATGACGTTCCACAAGAAGGTGGAGTACTCTGGACCAAACAGCTGTTTGGTAAGGAGCATGGTCTCGTTGTTGTCCATGATACTGCGTAGGATTTTGAGAGAACTATTAGAAAAAACAAGTACCCTTCCAGGATAGCTGCCCGTTTGACGAGATGAACGAGCGCATTGGCACTTTGTGATTGTGATTGGGAAGTCGATAGGAGGCCTTGGGCTGCGCGTTCCTATTATTTATTTTATTTTTATTTTTTTTTTGTTCACATCAAATGAATTCTCGTATCTCGTACCAGTGAGAGCGAGTGGCTGTTGTCGAGCATTGTTGTTATCAGATCAAAGCTGGGCGTCCGGGTTGCTCGTAGTTTAGGACGCAACAGAGGCGAGTTGGTTCGCAGGGCTGTGGCCACAGACTTGGTCGCGGTCGGCTGATGCAGTTTCTCGTAAAATAGGATGTACGCATTGTGTGTCTTGGGACGGAGCATGTTCTACAGGTAGATACATTGTCAGAGGAATAAAGTCTGAGACATTATTCTTACCGGGTTCACGTTCGCCGTTGCACGCTTGTCAGCGGCGCCACCACTGGACGACGCTGTCGTCAAAGCGAGGCTGCCGCGACCGATCGTAGAATTGGTTGCGCCCGCGGAAGGGAACTCGGCGTAGCCTCCAAAGCATTCGTCGTCAACAGTACCAATGTCGAACGGAAGCACTCGTGAATCGTTGAACTCGTACCAGTCATTGCTAGTCTGGGCAGGTGCGTTGGCTGGAGGCGAGCCGGCGGCAGCCGAGGTGGACTTTTTCAGGTGAGCTCGGGCAGATCCATCCTTGACAAACGAGTAGTAGTGGCCCGAATCGGCAGTGCCCTGGTGGACGAGAACACCGACAAGTTCATAGGAACACTCGTTCGGGTTGAGACGAGAGGCAGACGCGGCGGCGGCAGGTGCGCCGATCGAATCCGGAAGCTCGCCGTGGGCAAGGTCGGCCTCCTCCTCCAAGGCCTGGTGCGTGAATGGGTACATGTCGACCTCCAAGGGGAACTCGCAACGATCGTTGAGCTTGAAGTTGCGCATCTGCTCATAGTCAAACTCAAAGCTAAAAATGCACATTTGACATGAATGAAAAATTCGTTCCTGAAAACTGCTGTACCGCTTCAAGTGGATTGCCAGTGTGTTGGGTAGGGTCTTGATGCTGACGCGCCTGCTTGCAGTGACTAGCTGGTTGCAAACACCACAGTGGTACTTGTTGTGCCCGTCAAGTAGCTCGGCCTTCACAAACATCTTGAGGCCGTCCTCCATTTTCGTCGTGTTTTTCACATCAATGCTGATCATGACAAAAGGCTCATCGCGGGAGGACCGATGCGGGCACTCCTTCGACACGATTTCATTGACAAATTTGCCGCCAAATACCTGGTCCACAAGTTTTTCCTGGGGAGTTCCTGAGGAGAAGGAGAGAGGGATATTTCCATTGATTTATTCCTTTTTTTTAGTGAAGGGAACTACCTTTGAGACAAAACTCAATCTTGTCAATGAGCGTGTTGCAAAACTCTTGCACATCCATCTGCTGGTAAATATTGATGCGTTGTCCAGTCGAATCCTGTGTAGATTTGTCAGTCTATTGTTTCTCCCAAGGAAACACGCACCTTCAACGAGTGGCAGAACGAGAGGGTGTCAAAGTACCGGCGGTGGCTGAGCATGAGATTTGCAAACAGTGTTTGCAGCTGATAGAAAAATGACTGCTCTGGGAGCAAGTCCTTTTCATCGTCCAATCTGAAAAGAAATTATCTATTTTAATTATTTAAATTATGTTGTTATCGTGGAATACGGTCGGTGCTGTTCAAGCGACAGGATGCCGTCGCGTAGTTTTGCGATGCCAAACAGCTGCTGCAGAAGCGAGTTCATGTAGCACGTGTTGCCAACATTCACAAGGCCGACATGACCACGCAGGGTTCGCTGGTCTCGGGTAACGTCAATGTCCCAACCATGGGGCACATCGACGCTGTCTTGCAACTCATCCAGTCGCGTGAGGAGATCTGAAAAATTGCTCGGGCATTCGCGAACGAGCTCAATCAGCAGCTGCATGGCAGCATGGCGTGAGGCATCTGACTTGCACAGAGGTTCTGCGTGCCTATTTTGCAAAGAAAGAAGAAAAAAAAAATTTTTTTTTTCAAAATCAGATAAATAAATAAAATTATACCGATCGGGCAACACGTGTCCTTGAAGACACCGAAGGTACACGAACTGCACCAGACTGTCAGAGTCAGCGGTCGAGGCTGTTTGCTTGGCAGTCGTGTCAGAAAGCGTCAACATGGCCGTGAGAAACTAATGGCGCCCAAGGGTTTAGCGAGTAGAGAGGAAGCACGCTTACCTGGAGGGCTCCAACTAGGGTGAGATCTTCAAAGCCCTCGGCAACGTTGGTGTAGGTTTCCTTGCTCTTGTAGTTTTTGACAAACAGCACGGCCTGGGGAAGAAACTCTGCAACGATGGGTGGGTATCCCACCGCACTTTCAGGCGCAAGCGACAACGCTGCCTGCGTGCGCACGAGTGACAAAAGGCGCAGGCACAGCTTAAAGTACTGGAACGAAGCAAGAGCAGGAGCGTTGACCTACATGGTAGCATTTACTTTTTTTGTACTTGGAATCGTGGATGTACCTCGTTCAGCCGCGCAAGGGCAAGGCGCACAAGGAGGAGCATTGTTGTCGTCTCGTTGCTGCTGGCTAGGTGCTTGGCAAGTGACTCGATGACCAGGACAGCTTCGTCGCGCACAATGGTTTCGTTGGCCTGAAGGACGAGATCGAGCAGGCACGCTATGTAGCCGTTCTTCTCCCAATTCATTCGTTTGGCAAACGAGCCACAGCAGCCGAGGAAGAGCCGAAGGGCGTGACGTACAAGGTTAAAGTCGTCCTCGACAAAGGCGGGATTGTTGCTGGACGATGCCGTGCCCACACGTCGAACGATAACCATGATCATCTCGAGGAAGCCAGACACGTCCAGTCGCGGCTCCTCTGCATGCGACGACGACTGGTGTTGATGCTGTTGCTGGGGCTCGGCAAGCGGAGCAAGGCTTCCGTCCGAGAACGTGCCTGCGATGATCAAAGGGATGCGAGTCGCCGAGTCAATCAGCTGCGCCGTGTGGGGCAGCTTGACCACGTTTAGGATGAGCGGCAGAACGCTGTGGAGGCCAGCACTGATGGCTCCTTGCGTCACAACTGTCGCGTTTCCGGGGCCGTAATCGAGGATGCATTGGCCCAAGACCTCAAAGGATGAGGAAAGGCATGTCACGAGCGAGCTATAGCCATTGCCAGATGGTCCGTCCGTGCCGTCCAGTTGCTTGCTGAGATCGACCACAGAGCGTAGGAGTGCGCGGACACCTCCAGTTGATGCAAAGCGCTTGCGCCACGAAAGAGGCCGAGACAAAGTACCAGTTGGAGTGCGAGTCGATGTGGTCGACACGGGAACAGTCGGAGAAGAGGAAAGTGGGACGGGAGTTGCTGTGGAGCCGGTTACGAACGTGTCGGCATTTGAGCTGGACAAAGACGTCGGCGTCACGGACAGCTGGTCGTCCGACTTTGCGGGGGTTCCACTGGTTCCGCTTGGAGATGACTCGTTCAGCTTGGTTCCGCTGCTGGAGGCCAACGACACCGCGACGTCATCCGACTGCTGTTGCTCCTCGCCGATGACTGGGTTCTCGCGTGCAAGTGACTGCAGCACGTGGAGCTTGTACTGAAGTTGGTAACGATGGTGCGTATCAAAGCTGGACGCCCATTGTGCAGTCTCTCCTCGGAACCTGCAAAAGGTAAAAGAAAAGTTTTTTTTTTTTTTAAAATAAATATAAATAAATAAAAAAACCGACGGAACTTCGTACTTGGCCACAGCCGCAGGATTGAGAGGTAAAACACGCAAAAGCTGCCAGGCCTTAACGGCGATCCCGTCGGGGGCAGACAACAGTTGGAAGAGACGGTCAAAGTGCTCCTGACTTGCGAGCATCATCGACGACTTGACGCGGTCCTCGTCGCTCATCATGAACACGTCCATGCTGGTTCCTGTCTCCTTGGAAGACGACGACGAGGCGCCCCCGCCACTCAAGTTGATACTGCCACCAGCACCTCCAGATGACGTGGACCCGCCGCTGACGGAATTAGCAGATGACAAGCTCAGGCCGTCGTCCTTTCCACTGCCGCTGTTGTTGCTGTTCATGATGGATCCCTGGCTGTTAACGGTGCCATTGTTGCTGCCGCCACTCCCGCTACTTGCAATGTTTGGAGAGGCGACAGCGTTGTTCGAGACGAGGAGAGGGCTCATCTTGGATAATCCGATTGCTTGAAGCTGCTGTTGCATCGCTTCTAGCCAGCCTGCATCCACCGATCTGTTTTTCATATGCGTGTATGGCCTCGATTTCTTGGAAAGTTTGGAGGTCGTTGAGGACGATGCTGAAGAGCTATAAAGAAGGATTGTTTTTAGCAATTTCAGTTCCGCAAGAAGACAGAAGAAAAAAAAGCCTGCCTGTCATCAAGGACGTCGATGGAGAAGGTGTCTGCAAAATCAACATCTTCGTCGTCCGTGCTGACGTAGGCATACACTTTTTGGGCTTCGTTCAGCCGCAGATTGGAGAGAGACTGAAACGAGCATGTTTGAATTGTTTTTTTTTTTATATATATATTTTATTTTATTGACATATAAAAATAAATACCTCGTAGTCCTCGGTGAACTCGCTGCCCATCGAAAATATCCTGACGTCCATGAGGTCAAGTGAGAATGAGTGCGTGGTCGACGAAGACGAGTCAAGGTCAACAGCGTCAGAGCGCCCACCTACAGTCGCTGCAGACTTGAGACTCTCGACCTTTGCGGTGACTGCAGCTTTCAGCGTGGCCAGTGTATCGGTGGGAGCAAAGGAAAACATAACTGGGATGTTGGCCAGCTTTCTCCGGAGGATGATCACAGAGACGGTGATAGACTTTTCCTTGATGTCTGTGGGCTTGGACGACGTTCCCAGAATGTTGAGCTTGGTCACTATCGACGAACTCGTTGACGTCTTGCGCTTGAGATCAACGTCCTGCTGCAGAAGATAAGTTATTTTTTTAGGGTACTACAGTTGAAAAATAAAATAAAATAAACCTTTTTGGGCTTGGGTTTGATAGTCGGGATCTGGTACACGGGTTGGTACAGGTTGTCAACAAAGATGCGAAGCAAGACCAAGGACCGCTCAGCAATACGTGACGCAACCGATTCCATATCTGTGAACGACGGGTCTTCGGCCATCGAGGCAGCAATTCGTTCAATGCACGAGTGGACAAACAGTTCGCGGGTTTTTTGTCGATTCTGAAAATAATAATTAAAATTTTTCCCATTAAAAAAAAAAATGAAGCTTCAAAATCAAAGTACTTTTTTCTTCATGCCCGGAGACAGCTGGTGTACGAGCGAAGAGAGGAAACGGCAACTGAGGACAGCAACTTCGGTGTTCTAAAAACACGAGCGAAATGTTTAGTAATAAATAAATAAAAAAGATGTAACTTTGAGCAACGTACGACAATCTTGAGTGTAATGTCCCAGAGATACGAGAGGCCCGTGAGATCCGCGTAAGAGATAACTTCAAAGTGGCGGTTTGTGGGGTGCTGTAGCACAACCTGATCGTCTGCGTCGTCAGAAGCATCACTGGCGTGGCTGCGGACCAGTTGGATGCGTCGCTCACGTTCGTTGATGTGGATGAACAGGGACTCAAAGAGGACAAAGGCAGCCGGGCTGATGTTTTGAATATTCGTGTGGCAGAGCTTTTGTGTAAACAGTACAGACCATGCGTCCTCCTGCAAAAAAAAACAAAAAAAAAAAATTTAGGGGAAGGGTTTATAAATAAAAATGCAAGTACGTCTAAAACGGTCAGCGGGCCGTCTGATGCAACAAAAGTGCGATCGATTTGCTGCTTGAGCCACGCAAAGCAGTCGTCACGATCGGCCTCCGATGTCACATCGTTAATGACGTTTTCCCAAAGGCTGTTGAGACATTTGAGTATATGAACCAAAGTAAAATCGTCAACTTACAGTTCGGCTTGGTGACGATTGATCGACAGGGACGAATTCTGCATGACGTACTCCAAAAACATGAACAAGGCCCCTTGTTCCACAATAGGCTCGTCTGTGCTGTTTGTGATCGGCAAGTCTTTTTTCGCTCGAATTCTGGCACACACAAAAACTCTTTGTCACTAAAGTTTAAAGATTGCGAAACAAACCTTCGCGTGCGCTCCTCCACATAGGCAAAGGTCTTTGCGATGAGCTGGTACTGGTTGTCCAGGAGCTCGATAATGGACCGCTTTGAATCCTGTTTTTTTTTTTTAAAAAAAAAAAACGAGTTGGAAAACAAATTCTCTTTTGTATCTACCTTTTTCCACGCCTTCTTCTCGGGAAAGGTATTGATGATGCGTGTGAGCAGGTCCAGGGACTGGGCGACTGACGAAAAACGGGCGATATTCTCAATGCAACGGCCACAGACGAGGGTGCGATCGCTTTGGAACTCAGCTGTATGGAGGAGCTCGAGAAGTAGATTGCTGGCCAGCTGCTTTAGTTCGAGGGGAACGCGAGTCGGTGACTGAATGAGTTTCCAAAGCGCCGACGTCGCAAAACGGCCCTTCCGCAGTTGAGAAACCATTGCATTCGCTCCAGAGGCACCTGGTCCAGCCACTAGCAGAGGAAGAGAAGGAAGGATGGAAGTCGCAGAGGCTGGTAAGGGTGAACTGGGTCGGCCACCTGCAGAAATATTGTCAAATGTAAGAAAACAACTATTGGAAAGGTACCATCGCCGACAGCTGCTCGGCCAAGATCAAAGGGGCCCATATCGACGACTGGAGCGCCAGGCAAGAGAATTGCGCCCGTAGGGGTCGGCGGGTTCGAGGAAGAAGATGGACTCACCTGAAGGGAGGAGGTGGAAGGCACGCTCGACAGATTGTTCATTCTGGCCGTTGAACTTGCAAGAGCAAACAGGAAGCGAAGCACATGTTGGTCATAGTCACGGTCGCGGATCGTGTCGACTTTGTTCTCGATGAGATAGACAATTGCTTCGGGGGACAGGACAGGCAAGAGCTCCAGAATGCACTTGAACACTGCAGGGGCGGCGTGCTGGATCTGCGTTGCCGACCAGAGATAGTCGATTTCTTCGGCACCAAACTTGTCGTTCTCGGCAATCAGGATGAGCAGGTCCTGACCTTGTTTAATCTTTTTTGTTTGTTTGGGGGGGGGAGGGGGGGGAGGTGATTAAAACTTTGCCAAAACGCAGCATGTCTTTACGAGTTCAGCGTGCGTGTTGCCGTCCGTCAGCAGCTGCACAAACTTGTTCTGTTTGAGCCAGTTCACAAAGTACTTTATGTCAAACGTCTGGATGGGCTCGCGAGAGCTTCGGACAAACCCGCGCAGCATCCCTCTCTCTTCCTTCTTTGGTTTGCTGTATTTGAAAGAAAAAAAAATTTATTTTATTTTCAGTGGTGGAGGTTGCGATACCTTTGTGTGGTCGCGACTTCCGTAAGCTGTTTGTTGATCATGCCCAGACCGTTCAGGCGCTTCTCGAGAGACGTGGATGTAAACGACTTCATAGCCAGTGTGAGCTTGAACAGGGTTATTTTGCTCGACGCCTCGTCGTCAGACATGACCTGTAGCCAACAGCCAGCGTCACTTTAATGAAAAAAATTAATAATATCTATCTGGTACCTTGCCCAAGAATCGTTCCAAGTACATTGTGATGTCGACTATGCCCTTACCCAGTTCCTTGCGCATCTCTTTTTCGGGCAGCCTGGCGTTTCGGTTTTAGCATCATCCGTCCAATTTTAAATTAAAAAAAAACGTGTACTTGAGAAGGTGGGCG